>SDBV01000525.1_pt1 | contig 55107 bp, 50 predicted proteins | sample 2277081 | NCBI WGS metagenome assembly SDBV01 (sample SAMN10402039, study PRJNA504765) | marine sediment metagenome | isolation source: marine sediment core GS10_PC15, 223 cmbsf | place: Arctic Ocean: Southern Knipovich Ridge | collected 2010
ACCGGGACCTCGGCGGGGGCGTCCGCTACAACGACTTCTTCGGACGGAGTTTCTTCTTTGGTGACTTTGTCTTGATCTTCTGCCATGTGGCTAAGTTTCCTGCTCAGAGTTCCAATACTTCCGGCTGCTGTGCCTGGTGCGGATGGTCGGCGCCGGCGTAGACCTTGAGTTTGGTAAGCATGACCGTGCCGAGTTTCGATTTCGGCAGCATGCGTCGGACGGCTTCGGTTATGACCTTGGTGGGATTTTTTTCCATCATTTCTGCCAGGGAGGTTTCCTTCAGCCCGCCCGGATAACCGCTGTAGCGGTGGTAGACGCGCTGATCGGGCTTGTTCTTGCCGGTAATTTTCACGCTGGATGCGTTGAGCACCACGACGAAGTCGCCAGTGTCAACGTGCGGCGTGTATTCCGGGCGGTGCTTGCCCATCAATATCGTGGCGATCTTCGTCGCGACTCGGCCGAGAATCTTGTCCGAAACGTCGACGACATGCCACTTCTGGGCGACCTCGCCCTTCTTTGCCATATAAGTCTTCATCACTTCGTGTCCTATCTTCTGTGGTTGCAGCGTGACAGAGAGTCGAGCATTATGACATTATCCGGGGGCCTGTCAATAGCAAAATCGCCCAATCTGCAAACAATGCTTCTCGTATTGTATCGCTATGTGCAGCGGAAGGGAGTCATAGCCGCCTGTTTGGGACGATTTGCGTTTGCCTTTTGCCTGCCCGGCGGTATAATTCCACGCGATTATCTCCGCAGTTGTATCGTACTGCGGGCGTAGCTCAATGGCTAGAGCTCCACCCTTCCAAGGTGGTTGTTGTGGGTTCGAATCCCACCGCCCGCTCTTACAAGCCCCTGAAATTCAGGGGCTTATTTTTTCGGGTGGCAGGGCACGGTCATTGGGGATTTCCGCTGTTGCGGGGTACTGCGCGGAAGTCGGAATTCGGATTTGGGATTGAACGCCACTCGTAGGGCGTGCAACTTGTTGCACGCGGAACTACTGCGGCGTCTACATATCCAGGCTGGCGGCGAATTGCTCGACGAGTTGTTTGGCGCGGAGCACTTCTCCGACGGACCAGGCCTGCGCGAAGCAGCCTCGAGCGCGGTGGGGCGGGTCGCCGTCGAAAATCTCGCTGATCTGGCCTAGTCCCACTCGCAGCATGTCGTCGTCGAAGGCCGACAGCATGGCCCGCGCCCGCATGACCCCGGTCGGCTGGTGCCCGCGAAGTTTCAGAAACGCTTCGACATACGGCCCGAGCAGCCAGGCCCACACCGTGCCCTGGTGATAAGCCCGGTCGCGCGATTCCCACGACCCGCCGTACTGCCCGCGATATCTCGGGTCGCTCGGCGAGAGGGTTCGCAGGCCGAACGGGGTCAGCAATCGTTCGGTCACCGCGCGAAGCACGCCGTGTTGCTGGATGGTCGCCAGCGGGCTGTGCGGGAGTGAGACGGCGAATATCTGGTTCGGTCGGATCGAAGCGTCGGGCGTTCCGTCGGTGACGCAGTCGTAGAGGCAGTCCGTCTGCTCGTTCCAGAATGTTTGTGAGAAGGCGCCTGCGATCAGGTGGGCCTGTTCGCCGTAGCGGTCGGCTGCGGCGGCATCGTAGGGGCGGCAACGCTCGGCCAGCACCGCATGCGCGTTGTACCAGAGCGCGTTGATCTCGACCGCCTTGCCGTGCCTGGCCGTGACGACCTCGTCGCCGAGCTTGGCGTCCATCCACGTCAGTTGCGTGTCGATCGAGCCGCCCGTCAGCAAGCCGTCGGCGTCGGCGCGGATGTCGAACCGCGTGCCGGCGGTGTAGGCTTTGACGATGGCGATGGCGGCCGGCATGAGTACGTCTCGCCAGAAGGCCGCGTCTTCGCTGGCCGCGACGTATCGGTCGGCCGCGAGGATGAACCACAGCGACGCGTCGATGCTGTTGTAATGCGGCGTGTTGGAGTAATCGTCGAACCGGTTGGGGATCATGCCCTCGGAAATATGCTCGGCGAAGGTGGAGAACACTCGCTTGGCCGTCTCGAATCGCTTGGTGGTCAGCAGCAGCCCGGGCAGGGCGATGAACGCATCGCGTCCCCAATCGGCAAACCACGGGAAGCCGGCCAGGATCGTTTCAGCCGGTGCGGAAGACCCGGTCGACGAGAAGTTTCGCCGCACGACAAAGGCGTCGGATGCGATGGCCAACCGCTGTGCAGTTTCGTCGCCCCATTCGATTACCGAGGCGGCGAGTTCCTGCTGAACGGTGCGTCGCTGCCGCAGGGTCGTGTCGAAACCCAGCGCGATGGCCTCGCCGAGAGATGCGTTGAACTGCACGGGCTTGCCGTCGGTCAGATCGAATTCGAACACGCCCGGGCTGTACAGGTCTTCGAGGCAGTCTTGTCCGCGAGCCGAGTCGACGCGATAGCGGAACTGTCGCCACCACTGTGGCTCGCCGGTGAACGCGGCGTCCTGGCTGGACAGGTGCAGACTGTTGGCGAACCCCTCGGCCGGGCCGAGATCCTGGACGATCACCCCGCCGTCAGATGCCTGGAAGCTGAGCTGTTGTCCGTCGGATTCCTGCCTCAGGTGATGGAAGTCGCGTAGCGCTGCGAACGGCCGGAGGTGCATCTTTGCCGACCCGCCCGTCAGCGTGTATTGGATCGCGACTGCGTTCGCTCGCTCGGCGAGGATGATCCGCTTGGTCAGTTCCAACTCGCCGATCCGATAGACGAACGTCGGCGCGGTATCGTTGACGAACTTCACCAGATGATCTATGCCGCGCGGCGAGATCGAACTGGGAAACTCGTTTGTCGCCAGTGCGTGGGTCGTATCGCCGACGGTGACCCATTCCATAACCTGCGTCAGGGCGTTGACTCGTCCGACCGGCGGGGCGGTCGCCGCGATCAGCAGGCCGTGATAACGCCTCGTATTGCAGCCGGCCGCGCTGGATGACGCATACGCGCCGATATTGTTGGTCAGCAGCCACTCGGCCGACAGCAATTCATCGAGATTATGCTCCCTCGCCACCACGGTGATCGGCGCCGGCGGCGAGTCGGTTTTATGCAGGGTCGTTTTCATGTTTATACACACTCTTCCCGGACGAGGCGATGGATCGGCTCCGTCATTATATCCATCGGCTGTGGAGGGGGCTTACTTGCACTTTCATAATACTGCGAGAGTGAAACCGTAGTTTTTTTGCACAACATTACGAAGATGATTGGTTCTAAGCGGTCTCAGATAAGTTCTGCCGAGTCTGGGGTGGCTGGGCTCGGAGTCTCGCCCCTGTTGATCGTCTTCATACGGAGGGGGCTTTCAAGCAGCTCATCCTTGTGCATCAGCTATCGCAGTTGCTGCGTGGTCGTTGCTGCGAGCCGGCCGCGAACGCTGTCGAGGATGTTCATAAAGTTGATGTACGCGTCGTAGGGCGACTCGTACGGGTTGAAATACTTGTGCACGTCGCCGTCGGCGAACCACTTGGTGCACATGTAATAGAAATGGTCGGACGTCTGGAGCTTTCGCCAGTCGTCGATGAGTTGTTCGTTGCCGCTGGACAGCACCGAGTCACCCAGCGCGTACAGGTCGTGCAGTGCGTTGGCCTGCATCGAATTGCCCAGCCAGGCCGAAAGGTCGCGCTCGGTGTCGGCCCATGAGATCATGTGAGGCACGTCCACCTCGCCTACGGCGGGGTAGCGTTGGATGGCCTCGGAAACCGTCAGGAAATCGTTCTTGCCGGTGTTGAACACTTTTTCCGGCAGCGCATCGAGGAAGGCGAAAATGCCCGTGTCTTCCCACTGGTGCTCGCCGAACGTCTCGTAGTCCATGAACAGGTTGCAGACGTAGCCGTTGCCGTTGATCTGGTCTACCCAGTGGGCGAACCTCTCGGCCGGCAGGGGCCATTCTTCCCACCCGCGATTGCTGAAACGAAACGCGATGTCGTCGCTCAGGCGGTAATTCTTCAGCAGCATGCGCAGATTGGGGCAGTTCGGCGGGTTGTATATGAAGTTCGGACTGCGATAGCCAAGGATATGGTCGGCGCCCTCGGTGAGGATCGCGTCGAATCCCATTTCCTCGACGACCTTGGCCACGTCGTTGTTGTACGTCAGTTCCGTGTTGCGGAACACTTTGGGGCGCTGGCCGAACCATTCTTCCATGCGGTCGCAGTGCATTTGGGTCTGGGTGATAAATTCTTCGCGGCTGTATAGGAACGACATGGAGTGGTAGTACGTTTCGGCGATGAATTCCACGCAGCCGGACTCGGCCAAGTCGACGAACGACTGGAACACTTCCGGCGCCCAGCGCTGGAACTGTTCGAGCACCGTGCCGGTCAGGCTGTAGCTCACCCGGAAGCGGCCTTCGTGCCGACGGATCAGATCGAGGATCTGCTGGTTGGTGCGCAAGTAACACTTGCCGGAGACCTTCCTGCAAATTTCCTCATTCGACCGGTCGTCGAAGTAATTGGTGTTGCTGTCGAAGATCGTGTAACGCCGCAGCCGGAACGGCTGGTGCACCTGAAAATAAAATACCACTGATGCCATAGTTTAAGAATCGTCATATATGCCCGATTCGGTCAAGCCAAATCCGGGCGGAAAAAGGAATTCCATGAAAAAAATACAATTACGCCTCGATTGCGGCCTCGTAAATCTTCTGTAACTGTTTGGCGCTGTCTACCCACGAGAACTTGCCGAGTTCAATGTGTCCGTGCTGGCGAAGCGTCCGCTGCAACGGCGGATGACGCAGCACGGCCAGGATCTTGTTGGCGATTTCGTCCACGTCCCAGAAATCGACTTTCAGCGCGTGGGTGAGCACCTCCGAGACGCCGGACTGCTTGGAGATAATCACCGGCACGTTGTGGCTGAGGGCCTCCAGCGGGGCAATGCCGAACGGTTCGGAAACTGAGGGCATGACGTACAGGTCGGCCATCTTGAAGACGCGATCGACGCTCTCACCGCGTAAAAAGCCCGTGAACGTCACGTGCCCGCCGATTTTCAGGTCGGCTGCCATCCTGATGCACTGCGTGACCATGTCGCCGCTGCCGGCCATGATGAAACGTACCTTGGGGAACAGCCCGATGACCTTCTTGGCGGCCTGGAGGAAATACTCCGGCCCCTTCTGCATGGTCACCCGCCCGAGGAACAGGACGATTTTTTCGTCGCTGCGGATGGGCGGCATTTCCAACTCGGTCGACTGGGGAAGGTTGACGGCGTTGTAGACCACCTCGACCTTTTTCGACGGTACGCTGTATCGCTTCTGAACGATTTTCCGCGTCAGGTGGCTGACGCAGATTACGCGAGTGGCGCCGTGCATGCCCGCCCGCTCGATGTCGTACACCTGCTGGTTGACGTTTTCGCCCGCGCGGTCGAACTCGGTGCTGTGGATGTGGACGACCAGCGGCTTGTCGGTGGCGGCCGCCGTGGCCAAGCCGGCCGGGAACGTCATCCAGTCATGGGCGTGGATTACGTCGAACTTCTCGTGTGAGGCGATATTAACCGCCAAGGCCGCGTATCGTTGGATCTGGCCCATCAGGTTGCCCGCATAATGCCCGCCCGGGCCGCCCTGGTTAAATGATCCCGAAGGCATGTCCGGCGCGCCCTGCGGCGCCTCAGACGCCATCTGCGCTGCCTGCTCGTCGAGTTCCGGCGCGGTGGCGCTGGCTTCGTACATCTGCTTGGCAATCAGCTTGCGGATCAGTTCGTCCGACTCGCCCGGCGTGCCGTAGGCCTGGATAACCGCCTCGACCTTGTGCAACTCCACGTGCTCGAATACATGAGTGGTTTCCTGGATGGCGGCGGTTTTGCCGACCGGACGGATGTCCGCAGGCGTACGAACTTTCACGTGGGTGGACGTATCGATAGGCACGGCCGTGGGCAGGACAAAGCATACCTCCACGCCGATTTCATCGAGGCCCTTGGTCATACCATAGCAAGCCGTACCCAGCCCGCCGCTGATATGTGGGGGGAACTCCCAGCCCAACATGAAAACTCTCATCGTACGATCCTCTCCCTCGCAGCCGAAAAAGATGCATCATTATACGGTCGCCGCTACATGCCGGACAGCGGCGCCGTCCTTTTAAATAGTCAAATGGTGAACAAAACGATCCGCAACGACAGCATTCGCTACGGCGACGGCCGGAACTCCAGTGTGCCGGAATACTTACGCCTCAGCATTGTCAGCCGGCGCCCCCGAAAAAAAGATGGGCTTGGGCCGAAGATGAATCCCACACCAGTGCGAACTATCGGAAAACTAGCAGAATGCAGCTGAAGTCTCAAGGTTTATTTTCGCTAACGCACTATTTTGATTTCGCTTAGAGGCTGGAATCAAGGTAACTCAAAAAAACCGGATAATTCGATCATTCGCCCCTTGTGGATCGTACCTTTCATAGTGAGGGCATATGTGTTTGGCAGCGTGCCGGGCGGAGCGAGATCCGACCTGGCGAGAGGAATTGCAGGAGGCTTCTATGGCTCATTATCAGCAACGCGGTGACGCCAGACCTTCCGACTACCGGTATGTGCTTGGATTGTGGCTGCGGGCCGAACCATTCCCGTGCCCCTCGCCCAGCCAGGCGCCATGGGACTGCCCGAAATTCGTCAATATGCAGTCGGCCCCTGCGCATACGCAAATCGCCGTCAAAGATCTAGACGAGGCGCCCAAGCCAGTAGAAATTCGATAGATCGTTTCAACATTTGAGATGTCACCCCCGCAATCTGAGATGCCACCCCCGCAATTGAGATGTCCCCCCCCCGCAATTGAGATGCCTTTAACGGCTCTTCGTACGCGCCCATTAATTTGGCGAGGGGGGGCTCCTGTCCCACCGCGTTGTCGTCTAAATAAATAGAGATTCTCACCAACACGGCTTGACGAGCCAGCCGTGCCACCCGCCATCTGACGGTTTTCCTCATTCGCGCCCATTACACGGTTTTCAAAAAGAAACTTTCCGCGAGCAAGCAAGTTGCTCGCCCTACGAATAATCGTTCGTCAGTCGCAAGCAAGCCGGTTGATGAGTCCCGGTATTTTTAATGAGTTCAAGAGGGAAATCTGTTTTGAGCTTCAGGGCTGCGTCGTGGGGATAGACAGTGGGACGAATCGGCCGGAAATGTTTTTTGCGGTCGCCAAATTAAAGCGGGCCGCACCGGCTTGGTGTGGCCCGCTTAATGCGCCGTTTAATGCGCCGATTCTGTGTCGCGTTCTACTGCCCCGTCAGCTTGCGTATGCGCCGATGCGCGAAGCTTACGTTGGATGTATTGAACTGCTCGTTCCGGATTACCTGGCGGTAGCATTCGACTGCTTCGGCGTAATTGTGCAGCCGAATGTCATGCACGGTGGCGGCCTGGAAACGCGCCGGCTTGGTCAGGTGCGGATCCCACTGCCAGGCCCGCTCGTACCAGTTGACGGCCCGGATATTCTCGTTGAAATATTCTTTGTAAATCTCGCCGATGTAGTACGCGCTGAGGGCGATTTTGTTGCTTGAGGGATAATTCCGGACCAGCTTGAGGAACTTTTCCAGGGCCTGTCGCTGCTTGGGATAGCTAGTCGTCAGCGCGATTTGCAGCAGACCTTTGCCCTTTTTATGCAGCCGGACCGCCTCGTCAAACAGTGCGTCGGCTTCGGTGACGACGTCGGTAGGTTTCAGGTCGGCCGGCGGTATTTCGGCACTGAGGAAATACAGATACGTACGCACCGGGTCGAAGCGATCCTGCATGTTCCGGACCATCGAAGCCTTGCGTGACTGCCCCTTGTTTTCGAAGAGGGCCTCTAGGGCGGCCAAGACCTGGATGTATTCGATTCGCGCGGCGACGACGTATTCCACCAGCGCCCGCTCGCCGACCTGCGCCAGTGATTCGCCTGGCGGCTGTTCCACTATGGGCAGCCCGGCCCACTGGAAGGTCTGAACGTTGTCGATGTTCTTGAGCTCTCGCCGCGCCCAGTTGCGTTTGTCCATGTTGCCGACTTTTTCGTAGTAGGCGTGGAGAACGTAGAGGCGGTAGCGGTAATTGACGCGAGCGGTTTCCAGTGCGGTGGCGGATTCCTGCTCGGCCGCGTCGTCGATGGCGACAGACAGCACTTTTATGCGATTGCCTTCTTCGTTTGTCGGGGGGCTGGGCGGTCGGTCGCAGCCGGCCGACAGCATCATTGAAATCATCCCTGCGAACATCAAACAAGCCACTATCCGTTTGGCGGCCATGGTTCCGCTCCTTTCGCTGTCTCGGGGAACGCTAGGGTGGCTATTATGTTCCCATGGACGCAGCCATGCAAGCATTGCCGCCAGAGATTCTTTTCGTCGAGGCCGCCGCGGTGGCCCATTGAAACTCCGGCCGGTTTCAGCGATGATGTCCGCCAGCCCAAAACGGGCGGAACAGTGAAAAAGCCAAGACGCGTAGTTATTGTAAGAATAAAGACATGGCGACCAAGACGATCGAAGACATCAACGTAGTCGGCAAGACCGTTCTGATGCGAGTGGACTTCAACGTGCCCCTCGATGGCGGCAAAGTAACCGACGATCGGCGGATTCAGATGGCTCTGCCGTCGATTCGCAAGGTTCTCGACGCCGGCGGGAAGCTGGTGCTGATGAGCCATCTCGGCCGACCCAAAGGCCAGGTCAAGGCGGAATTCTCGCTGCGGCCAGCGGCCGACCGGCTGGGCGAACTGCTCGGCAAAGCAGTCACGCTCGGCCCGGCAGACGTAGCCGGCAAAGAAGCGAAGGCCCTGGCCGATGGACTCGGCGCCGGTGAGGTGCTGCTGCTGGAAAACGTTCGATACCAGCCGGGCGAGAAAAGCAAGGACCAGGCCGAGCTCGATGCCTTCGCCGCCCAACTCGGCGCGCTGGGCGAGGTGTACGTCAACGACGCGTTCGGCACCTGCCACCGCAAGCACGCCAGCATGTACGGTGCGGCCAGGGTTATCCAGGCCAAGGGCGGCCCGGCCGTTGCGGGGCTGCTTGTCGAAAAGGAAATCAAATACCTGCACGAAGCGGTCGACACTCCCGCGCATCCGTTCGTGGCGATTCTCGGCGGCGCCAAAGTTTCCGACAAGATCAAGCTGATCTCCACGCTGCTGGACAAGGTCGATCGAATTCTGATCGGCGGGGCGATGGCTTACACGCTGCTCAAGGCAAAGGGGTTCGAGGTCGGCACGAGCCTGGTCGAAGAGGATCAGGTCGATCCGATGAAGTCGCTGCTCGCCGAAGCGGGCGAGAAAATTTTGCTGCCGTGCGATCACGTGGCGACGGACGATTTCGCCAACGGCGCGCCGGTAGCCGTCGAAGGCGTGAATATTCCGGCCGGGCTTATGGGCATGGATATCGGCCCAAAGACGATCGCCGAGTTCTGCCAGGTGATCGCCGACGCCAAGACGATCGTATGGAACGGCCCGATGGGCGTATTCGAGAAGGACGCATTCGCAGCCGGCACGCGATCAGTGGCCGAGGCGCTGGCTGCGGCTTCCGACGTCGGGGCCGTAACCGTAATCGGTGGCGGCGATTCGGCCGCTGCTGTCGGGCAGATGGGTCTGGACGAGCGGATGACGCACGTCTCGACCGGCGGCGGGGCGTCGCTGACATATCTGGAAGGCAAGCCAATGCCGCCCATAGAAGTGCTTGACCAGAAGTAGGTTCATGGCGACAATATAATGCACTGAAGCCCACGGAGTATGTTCTGTGGGCTTTCGCACTGTTATCGGAGATGAGCACGAAACCAGCCAACCCGTGGCATGGACTCGAACGCAGAGGGCTGATTGCCCCGTCACTGCTTTCGGTGGACTTCGTTCGCGCTGGCGAGCAGATCGACGAGGTCATCGCAGCCGGCGCCGAAGTGCTGCACGTGGACGTGATGGACGGGCATTTCGTGCCCAACCTGGCGATGGGGCCGGGATTCGTGCGGAAAATTCGCCCGCACACCAGCCATCCGATTGACGTGCATCTGATGCTGACCGACCCGGCCTGCTACATCGAACGGTTTGCAGATGCGGGAGCCGACAGCATAACGTTTCACATCGAGGCGTGCGGCGAAATCGGCACCGAGGCGACCGACACCGCGGCCAGGCTGATCGGGCGTTTGCGTGAGCTTGGGCTGGGTGCAGGCATAACGCTGCGACCAGGCACGCCAGCCGAGGCAATTGCAGATGTAATCGCCGATGTGGACCTGGTGCTGGTGATGACCGTCGAGCCTGGCTACGGCGGGCAGAAGTTTATGGACGACATGCTGGATAAAATATCGCTGGTTCGCCGAATGCTGCGGAGCGAGCAGCGGTTGCAGGTGGACGGCGGGATCAATCCCGACACGGCCGGTCGTTGCGCGGCCGCCGGGGCGGACGTATTTGTCGCAGGTGAGAATATTTTTGGCGCCGATAGCCCCACCGAGGCGATTGCCCGCTTGCGTGCGGCGGTCGAGCAGACTTCCTCGGCGGCTGGGAGCTAGAGAACCAACGCATATGGCCAAGTTATTATTGATCAAGACCGGACAGACGATGTTCGAGACCCAGTCTCGGATCGAATCTGCAGCCGGCGATCCGCTGAGCGAGCAGGGCGTCAACGACGTCCTGGCCGTCGGTAGCGAACTGCCCGGCGGCGAGGTCGCAGCCGTCTATTGCTCGCCCGGAGAAGCCGAGCAGGAATCGGCCGGGCTTATCGCTCAGGAATTAGGACAGAAAATCCGCACCGAAGCGGAGCTTCGCGAAATCGATTACGGGATGTGGCAGGGCCTGACGCTGGATGAGATTCAGCGGCGCAACATGAAGGTTTACCGCCAATGGCGCGAATCGCCCACGACGGTACGCCCGCCCGGCGGCGAGACGCTCGACGTGGTTCAGGAGCGCGTTCGCAAGACGGTCCAGGCGATCGTCAAGCGGCGTAAAGACGAAACGGTAGTGATCGTGCTTCGCCCGGTGGCGCTGGCACTGCTGCGGTGCCTGCTGGAGCATCGCCCGATCGAATCGGTCTGGGATCAGGTCGACCCCGCCTTTACGTGGTGCAGTTACCAATTGGATGAAGTCAGTCTCAATCCCTCTCCTGCGGAGGCTCGGGAGTAGCCATGGCCGATAATGATATGGAAATCAGGCCGTACGATTCGTCGGTCTTTGAAGGACCAGCCAAGCGCAAGAAGCGCGAAGTGCCCGACGGGCTATGGATGCGCTGCGAGGGCTGCGAGAGCATGCTCTACCGCAAGGCGGTTACCGAAAATCTCGCAGTGTGCCCTGAATGCGGGCATCATTTTCGCGTCGGCGCGTCTCAGCGAGTTCAGCAGTTAGCCGACCCAGACACGTTCGAAGAGCTCTACGCCGACGTCGCATCGACTGACCCGCTGGAGTTCAAGTGGGCCGGCAAGAGCTACGCCGACCGCATCGCTACCGAGCAGAAAAAAACGGGGAATCTCGATGCGTGCATGACCGGCATTGCGTATATCAAGGGCCGGCGCGTGGCGATGGGCGTGATGGACGGCGATTTTTTGATGGGCTCGATGGGCTGCGCGCTCGGCGAGAAAATCACGCGAATTATCGAAGAGGCCACCCGGCAATCGCTGCCGCTGATTATCGTCTGCATGTCCGGCGGGGCGAGAATGCACGAAGGTGCCCTGAGCCTGATGCAGATGGCCAAGACGTCGGCCGCCCTGGCCAGGTACGACGACGCCGGCGGGCTGTACATGGCCCTGCTGTGCGACCCGACCACGGGCGGAACGTCGGCCAGCTTCGCCATGCTCGGTGACGTGATCATCGCCGAGCCAGGCGCGTTGATCGGCTTCACAGGCCAGCGGGTCATCGCAAATACCATCAAGGTCGAACTGCCCGAAGGCTTCCAGCGGGCGGAGTTCCTGATGGAAAAGGGGTTCGTGGACATGATCGTCCCACGCGGCGAACTGCGAAGCGAGATAGCCCGCCTGATCGACTATTGCAAACCCTGACGCGGCAGTAGGGCGTGCAACTTGCTTGCTCGCGGAATTCTTCCGCCTCACTGGGGTGGCGCCCGCCAACTTCCATCAGATCAGGCCTATCAGATTAATGCGCGGCGGGGCTCCTGTCCCGCCGCGTTGAATACGTAAAGCAACCGCTCGCTCAGGCGCTCGCGGCTAGCTTGCCCGTGGCAAATTGACGCATAGACACTCATAAAAAAACTGTTCGCTCACGTTCGCGGTTAGTTGGCCCGTGGCGTAAATGAGCAAAATCGTTGGATAACGGGTGGCACGGCTTGCTTGTCAAGCCGTGTTGCTGCCCTGCTATCTAACCTATACAAGCAAGCCGTGCTGCCCCCGTTCGGAAGATTTCATACAGCAAAAATATTTTCGGTCGATTCTCTGGTTGGTTTTATCTACGAATGGGCCAGTGGCCGGGACAATGCATCGCAAGCGGAGGTGACACCTTCAAGCTAAACGAAGTGAGCTTGTGGGTGTTCATCGGATGCGCTCCGACTTAATGGGTCAAACAGACAGGCCGGGCGACGTCCCGCCGCTAAACGAAGAGGCCTAAAAGAAGAACATGCTTCTCCGCTTCGCTTAGAGAAGCATGGCACCCAATTCGCTTAGAGAAGCATGGCACCCAACCTGAACGTTTCTTCTCAAATTCGTGTCATTCGTCCTTTGACAAGCTCAGGATAAATAATTCGTGGACAATGCTTTTGTTGTTCTCTGCGGTCTCCGCGAACTCTGCGGTGAATGCTTTTGTTATTTATTGTCATTTGCTTTCATACCGTTTTTGCGCGCGCACTTTGTCAGTTTTTCGCGCAAAACCCAGAGGAAAATTAAAAAAATCATCTCGCGGCCGGCTGGTGACTTGCCGATCCGCAAACCCGCGCGCGGTGCCGTTTGCGCGCGCAAAACAGGTACATCACCAGTAAGGGTGGAGGCGCTTCGTATGCGCCGACGAAGCCGGCAGAAGTAGGGCGAGCAACTCGTTGCTCGCGGAATGTTGCTGACAGCTTCAACGCTATTTGACAATCGAATAGAGAGAAATCGATTTCGGATTTCGAAATTCGGATTTTTTGGAACTTAGATTGAACAGCAGAAACAACATGAGCAGCAAGGACGGGTGGCACGGCTTCTGAAGATTCATTGAAACAACAAAACGGCTTCGATTGCGAAACCCAATTAACCAATTCACCGGTTAACCAACCAGCCGCATTTCGCACAATAACGTTTGACCAAAACGCTAAGTATCTAAACACAAAAGGCCTGCAAACATCGAGGCCTGTTCGTTTCCGCACGGACTCGTACAGTTTCGTACGTTCTCACACGTTTTTCCACAGTTAGGTACGCTCTCGCACGCTACAGAACGCACTGGTACGCAGGCGTACAGAGCGAGGCAAGGCCGGACTGGCCGCAACTGGACTACGGGTCTATGCGAAGGGCTCGTGTGTTGGCGCAAAAAACGGGCGTATGCTCGCTGGATAAAATCGGCTTGCACACGCCCGAAGATGGTCGGGATGGGAGTCTGTTCTACTCCTTCGCCTGCAAGATGTAGTTCTCCACAGGAATGAAGACCTTGTCTTGCGACGGCATGGTGATCAACACGCCCTCGGCTTTCCAGTCGAATCTGAATTTCTTACCAGCTTCGGCTGGATCGGCAATCATTGGCTCGGCCTTGAATTCAACCAAGCTGCCGAGTTCAATATCCTTTTGATTCTTTGCAACGTAAATGACATACGAGCGTTTGACTTTTAAACTAAGAAAATCGATTCCGGTGTCACGTTGAAAAACGAATGCCCGTACACCTTTCATCGCACCAGCCGCACGCGCTTCTTTGCTCGCAGACTCCATGTAAATTTTTATATCTTTGGTCTGTCTTGAGGCTTTGTCTATACCGATGGCGGCTCCAACGGCGCCGACAAGCAATGCAATGATGGCAACGAGGATGACTCCGAACGATATGCTTGTTCTGGACTTACCGGGAGCATCAGCTTTGGTTTCGGGAGCATTGGGAGTAGCTTCGGTCATGGTTGTCTCCTGACTGAGAGGCCTGCACGGCCCCGCCATTTTGCCGTTGCCTGCCCGCAATCGGGCCTGCAATTATCGGTTGAGCCGGCGAAATCGCGGCCGGCTGTCGCAAGTCGCTTTCTGGCAGGCTGGTTACCCGCGTGCCATAGCGCGGCGCGATGATACGGCCACGGCGAATGATTTTCCAGTGTTCTTTTCGCGACAGCCAAGTTCGATCAAAGCAGGCTGATCGTCAGGTCGGGCGTGCTGTACACCTGATCTTCGGGGAATGGCCAGGACCATTTCTGATCGTCAACGGTGTCGCGATATTTGACCGAGCCTATGCCCGTGTCTTCATTGGCCTTGCTGGCGAAGAGCCCGAACGCCGTCTCATCGTTGGCGAAGTCGGCATTGAGCAGCTTCACCTTACCTATGGACGCCGCGGAAATATTGCTGTTGGTGAAGAATCGCGGCGCAACCTGTCCACGAGGAATTTTCAGCCCGCGGATGGTCACCGAACCGATCTTCACATCGAGATCGGTGAAATCGTCGACGGCTTCGGCATGGCGAAGCAGGCCTGCGTCGCACCCGGCCAGGATATCGAACATTTCAGTGGCGCCGAACGCTACGGCTCCGATGTCGCCTATGGTTCGCAATTGGGCGCCAACGGCCGTGCCGGCCACGCGGAGTTTGCTAAGCGATCGCCCGCGTTTGCCGACGTCGGTGAAGTTCATGTCGGCGCCGAGGTTGCCGGCGATGCCAGCCTTGCGATTGCCGCGGATGGTGATTTTTCCAGCCCACGGAGCGGTCAGGCTTCCGCCGTCCCACTCGATGGCGGTAAGCTTCTTCAGCGGCGAGGCGAGGTCCATCTCAGGTCGGCCCTCGTTGAAGCGGATCGACACGCCCTTGGCTGCGACGCCCGGCATGTCGATGTGAGCACCCTCGCGGATGTCGTGCAACTGGATCGAGCCAATGTAGCCGGTGCCGGTCAGCCGGATGCCCTGGCCGACAAGATCGACCGTTTTGCCCTGCAGCTTGCCCATCGGCTGGTCGCCGACGATCATGCCGATATCAGCCAGGCCGTCGCCGCCTTTGTCGGTGCGGACCAACAGTTTGCTTTTGGCGGTGGTCTCCAACAGCGAGATCGTGCTGACCCGCAGGATGTTGCCAAGGACGATCATTTTCTTGCCGGCCGAGTAGAGTTCGAGTCCGTCGCCCATGAATTCGAGCTGGCCCGTGCCCTTTTTCAGCGAGACAGTCACCTTCGTCCCGTCGGATTCCGTGTAGATCACAGACTTCGGCCCTTCGTCGCCGAATTGGAGTTGGGCGCTGACCTGGATCCGCACCACTCCGCCAGCCATATCGAAATTTCCCGGGGTGATCACCCGCCCGGTATCGAGCGAGTTCTCCAAATCGTCCGCCGGCGTATCCAGCAGATCGTCGCCGTCGTTCCATGCGGTGGGCTCGTCGCCGCTGAGCAGATTACCCGCCTCGTTCGCCCATGTGCCGCCGTAGATCAGGTAGTACGTACCGGGCGTCGATGGGGCACGCAGCGAAACGTCCCATCGCAGTGTCTTGCCCATCTCGGATACCGGCACGTTGGGTGCGATGGAGATGCCGGCTGCGTCGTGCGGCCCCCATGTCCAGGCGCCGATGACCGGGAAATCCTGGCCGGTATCCCAGCCGATGCTTGCGCTCAGTTGCAAATATCCATCGATGGTCTGTCCTGGAAAGACGGTGATCTCCGGATTGTCGAGATCAATCTCAAAGCCATTCAGGCTGCCCTTGTTCAGCTCCACCGTCGGCCACAGCGTAACCGTATTGGGACGCAGGGTGCCCGGCTCCAACGGTACGTCGGCCAGGTCCGGGTCGTTGCTCGCGTTTAGCCGATCGACCAATGCATCGTCGGCCGCTCGGTAGAGTTCCACAGTGAGGCCGTAATTTCCTTCAGGCAGGCCGGTCCCCGTCAGCCCAAGGCCCATGGCCAGTGCGAGTTGGGACGGGCCTGCGACAGTTTCGGCGTCGGTTTCGAGCAAGAGCTGGCCGTCTGCAAAGACCTTCATGTAGTACTCGCCAGTTCCACCTGCATCGACGTCTGCGTTGACGGTCAGCCAGATGTATTCGGCATTGCCGTCGCCATCTTCGTCTTCAACTATTGAATATTTCGCATCGGTAAGACGGGCCGCATACGGACTGACAACGTTCACCGTGAACCCATCGCTTGGCAGGCCAAGATCGTTTTCGAACCATTCGCCAGCCTGCGGCGCCCAGTTCCACCCGAACACCGGATCGATGTAGTCGCTCATTCCAGCGCCGAATAGGATTCCGAAATTGCCGAACGCTCCGGGCTGGATCGTCAGGGACAGATTGTTCTGTTCGTCTCGTAACCAGCCGTCAGTGTCGGTAGCGACAACCATCGGCCAGTCGGACTGCCCGTCGTTGAGGGCACCAAGGTAGAGCAGGGCCGGGTCGGCGAAACTCGCCGTTTCCACATAGACCAGATCCGGGTCGAGTGCCACTGTGGAAATGCGATCCAACGCATCTGCGCCTGCCCCCAGATGCGGGAAGCTAACGTGGATCAGGCCATAGTTTGGCCTGGCGTGCGAGCCGTCGTTGACGGCCAGTACGTTGAAGTTGAACGTGTCGTCCAGCCCCATCACGACGTTAATGACGCCTCCGGGGTCAACGGTGCTGCCGTTGACCTGAGCGTCCAGTATCAGCGGCGCCGTCGAAAGAAGCAGACGAGGCTCGAGAATGTCCATGGATGGCAGGGCGTTGCTACCCGAAATCCCCGTATTCTGTACCGACTTCATGGCTGATGCTCCTTATTCGATCTGTATGCAGCGAAAGGAAAAATCCCTGTTCCCAATCGCCGCGTGCGCAAGCAGACCCGTCAGCATCCTTGCCGCAGATCGCATTTTACCGCAAAATGGAGAATCTTCAAGAGTTATGGGTTCGTTCAAGACGCATAGGGCGGCCGTCCGTATATAACCATTTAATATTAATAGAGTAAAACGCCTGCTGGCACTTGTTGGCATTTGCCGGCCTTGCCCGACGCGCGAGCGAGTTTTATTCTTTTGCCAAAGCCTTGACACCTAGGCAGCCGATGTATACTATACATAGGCAACCGATGTATCTGGACACATGGAACCGTTGAAATTGGAGAATGACATGGATTTCTCGCAAGACCTGGTACGGGGCAGCATCACGCCGATCGTCCTGTCGATGCTGATCGAACGGCCGATGTACGGCTACGAGATCGTCAAGCTGGTAAACGCTCGCACAAACGGGCGGCTGGAATGGAAGGAAGGCACGCTGTACCCCACGCTGCACCGCCTGCAAGGGATGGGTGTGATCGAGGCTGAGTGGGTGGTGCCAGACGGCGGGCGAAAGCGGAAGTACTACAACCTGACCCGGAAGGGTCGCTCGGAACTCAAACGCCGCGTGGACGAATGGAAGGAATTCAGCGTCGCGGTCAACGCCTGCCTGCTGGGGGGCCTGTAATGGCCGGCCACGATGATTTGATCCGCCAGCTGACCGAACGGCTGAGCGTCGATCGCGAATTGCAGTTGGACGTGGCGGCCGAGTTGGAATCGCACCTGGAAGAGTCGGCCGAGGAATTCCGCCAGGCTGGCCAGGACGAAGCCGAAGCTGCCGACAGTGCAGCCAAAGCGCTGGGCGACCCGTCCGAGCTGGCGGAGCATCTGTGGGCTGCCAACAAGTCACGGATGCGCATCCGAGGCGTGCTGCGATGGTCAGCCCGCCTGGCGCTGATCCCGGCCGCGATCGCAACGATCATCCTACTGGGGAGTGGATTGCGAAATATGATGTTTGTTGATGAAATCCCTTCGCACTGGCTGAAGGGACTGACTGAAGAGCAGCAATGGGTCGTACAGGGTGGCGATCCGAATATATCAATATCCTATTTCGACACGAACAGGAGGGCGAAATCACTGACCGACCGCTGGCCGGACAATCCAATATATTATGGTCAATATGTCGCAATGCGGTTGGCAGCTGGTCGTTTCTCTGATAAGGGGAAACCTGTCGCAGACAAACAGGATGAGTATTTTGCGCTGATGGATCGAGGTGAGCAGGTCGATCCTCACAATGCATTGTACAACCTGTGCAAGGCCGCCTGGCTGGTTCAGACGGCCGCTACGCTCGGCGATGATGAAATGCGGACTTATGAAGTTCGAAATTTGCGAGGGGACAAGGTCGATCAAAAGTATTGTTATCAGATCGAGATTCACGATGCCAACCGTTTCGCTCAGGGTTTGGCTGAATTTCAAAAAGCGTTGGCCAAACCATTCTGCACGGGTCAGACAATCGAGTTCCTGGATCAACGCATGAGCCTGCTGCCAGCACCGCGTGATTTACGAGATGTGATGCAACGGACCGGTATTGATCTATCTTCCCTCATGCCTCCTCTAAGCAAATACAGGATGCTGGCCAAGTTCATTTGCGCATATGGTCTGCAGAAAGCAACCGAAGGGGATGCCAATGGCCTCCAATGGATACGGGATGTTGACGCCATGGCCCTGAAGTCCGCTGCGGATGATCGCTCGCTTATTGAATTGCTGGTCGCAATCGCGATCCGAAGCCTGGCGATGACGCATGGCCAGGTTGCTGCGACGGAGTTGGGACTTACCAGTCAGGCAGCCGAGTATGCCGAGAAGCAGAAACAACAGGAAGATCTGACTGCGCATGTATGGAAGATTAGATATGAGAATCCTGATGACATGAAACACGTCGGATTATTTTGGTCCGTACTGATGCCGTCCATACCCAGTTACAGGGTGGATGTTGCTCCGATGCGGCGCGTAGAGCAATTTGTGGTCTTGCGAGTGGCTCTGCTGTGCCTGTTGGCGATCCTCGTGCTAATCTGCCTGCTGCTTGGGGCTATGAATATGCTGAATGTATTTGTGACACCTCGCAATCAGCGGGGGATTATATTGTGGATCGGCTGGCGAAGGATCGGGCGAATCTGCCTGTGGGCGTTGGTGGTTCCACTCACGATCTACGGTGCGTACGCCTGGTGGCAGACTCTGGGCGACGATGCGTATGGCTTGAACTATTCCTGGGGGCGTGTGCTGGTGGAAGCCGTCTTTGCCCTTGCCTGCGTGACTGTACTGCTGTTGACCATGGCAAGGCGGGCGACTCGAATACGATATCAGGAACTGGGAATGGAATCGCCTTGCGGGCATCTTCGCAAAACACGTTACGTGTTGCTGGGCATTGGCGGCATCTTGACAATTCTCACGATGGCTTACGTGATCTGGTGGTGGGCGGCTGATCATACGAAAATCATTCAGTTACCTTTCCAGTTACTGAAAATCGTCACGATCATGCTTTTTGGCGAGAACTCTTCTAGTTTGAAACAGTCAAACCTGATTGGGCTTTACTTATCGGCTGCCATCGTATTTTGGTTGTTGGTTTGGGGACTTATTAAAGCAGCCTTATTGTACCGCAAAGGCGGTCGACTATATCGCAGGACCCTGCGTCGCAGCCTCATGCCGATCCTGGCCTCGGCCGTCATCGTGGTGGGGGCGATCTGCGGTGGGATGGTGATCGCAGGCGAACGAGCCTCTGCGAGGTTAGTCACTGGCGAAGCATTTATAAAGATCAGTAACGAAATTGATCGCAGCGAATGGCGATTGATCCGGGATCGGTTCCGGGAATTGCACCAAGAGTCAATGCGCAAGTAAGAAGCTTGGATAAGTAAAAACATAACGCGGTGGGACTGACGGCCCCACCGCGCCGAGTGTTGGATGGTAAAGCATCGAACGGATCATCTGGCGGGCATCTGGAGTTTGCCGATGATCTCGCGGATCGACTTGTGATTGTTGTGGGCGAGATAGTCTGCGATGCCGTCGCGGATGTCGATCAGGCAGGCTGGGTCTACGAACAGGGAAGTGCCGACAGCCAGGCCCGTCGCGCCGGCCAGCAGGAACTCGATCGCGTCGCGGGCGTATTGGATGCCGCCCATGCCGATAATCGGCACGCCGGCTGACTTGGCGACCTGACTAAAGACTCTATGCACCATGTACACTGCGATGGGGCGGATGGCCGGGCCGGAAAGGCCGCCGGTCGCGTTGGCCAGGACAGGCCTGCGATGCTCGATGTCGATCGCCATGGCCGTGAACGTGTTTATCATGCTCAGCGCGTCGGCGCCTGCGTCCACGGCCGCCGCTGCCGTCGCGGTAATGTCGGTCACGTTCGGCGAGAGTTTGACGATCAGGATGTTCTTCTTGCAGACCTTCCGCAACTCGCCGGTGATCTTGCCGACCTGGGCTGGGTCCACGCCGAACTGAATCCCGCCTTCCTTAACGTTCGGGCAGGAAATATTCAGCTCCACGCCGCGAACGATCTCCACGTCTTCCAGTGCCTCGGCCACGGCCAGGTAATCGTCTATTGACGTGCCGGCAACGTTCACGAATACGGGTAAGGCGAGCGATTCGAGTTCGGGCACTTTCTCGGCCAGGAACTTTTCCAGCCCGACGTTCGCCAGGCCGATCGCGTTCAGCATGCCGGCCCGCGTTTCGACTATCCGCGGATACGGGTTGCCCACGCGCGGCGAGACACTGATAGACTTGGTGACGAACGCACCGAGCTGGCGCAGATCGACGAAGTCGGCGTATTCGTTGGCGTAGCCGCACGTGCCGCTGGCGGTCATCAGCGGGTTGGCCAACTTCACGCCGGCGATCTCCACGCCAAGGTCCACGCCCTGGCCCTGTCCGGTTTTTTGCGATGGGTCGGTCATTGCGGCGAATCCAGCTCTCTTATCGCTGCATGCACGTCGATCTCGGTCACGTCGTCGAAAATATCCACCTGGCCGAGCGAGGTGGGCAGCACGAATCGCACCCGCCCGCCGCTGGCCTTCTTGTCGTGTTGCATGATCTGCCAGATGATCCCCGGGTCGAGCCCTTCCCAGCGGGTGTCCAGCCCCAAAATGCGAAGCACCTCTTCGAGCCTGGCCTTCACGCCGGAATCGATCAGGCCTTTGCAGGCTGCGATGTGGCAGGCGGCGACCATTCCAAGGCCGACGGCGTGGCCGTGCGTCACCTGGCCGTATCCAAGGAAGGCCTCGATGCCATGGCCGACCGTGTGCCCGAAGTTGAGGTGCGCCCGCACGCCGGACTCCAGCTCGTCGGCCGAGACCACCGATGCTTTGATCGCGACGTTGCGTGCGATCAGCTCGGTCAGAACGTCGGGATCGTGCGTGCGAATGGCGTCGGCGTTGTCGGCCAGGAAGTCCAGCAGCGTCGCGTCGCGTATCATTCCGTGTTTGACGCACTCGGCCAGCCCGCTACGAAGTTCGCGATCGGGCAGGGAGCGAAGGGTTTTCACGTCGATCAGCACACCGCCCGGCTGGTGGAAGGCGCCGATGAGGTTCTTGCCCGCAGAATGATCCACACCTGTCTTGCCGCCGACCGATGCGTCCACGTCGGCCAGCAGGCTGGTGGGGCACTGCAACCATCGCAGGCCTCGCAGGGCTGTCGCAGCGACGAACCCGGCCAGGTCTCCCGCAACCCCGCCGCCCAATGCGACGATCATGCAGTTGCGGTCGATGGCAGGGCGGATGGCGAACAGGCGGTCGAAGATCGACTCGGCCGTCTGGAGATTCTTGTTGGCCTCGCCGGCTGGAAAGTGGATCAGCGTCGCAGGCTGGCCGGCGTCTTCCAGCGATCGGCCCACGACGTGGCTGTACAGGCCGGTCACCGTCGTATCGGATATTATCACGACGCGCGATACGTTGGGTGCCGCTGCGACCGTCGCGCCCAACTCGGCCAGCAGGCCAGAGCCTATGCGGACGTCGTAGCTTCGCTCGCCCAACTCAACGCGAACTGTCTTGGTCATCGGCATCGTGGTGTTCCTTCTCTTTGCGGTGCTGATCGGCGGCGGCTTTCAATTCTGGATCGACTTCGGCGTCTTCGTTTGCCCGCTCGGCGGCCTCTCGCTCGGCCAGCCGCTGTCGCCACGGCTTATACGTTACCGACACTTCGGCCGGGGTCTCCTTGCCGCGACGCATTGCAATGTAACGTCTGACGAACATATATACCATCAGCAACAACAATCCCACGCCCACCATCTGAGACATCGAAAAACGTGAGGCTTCCTTTTTCGGCTTGGGGGGCGGGTCGAATCGCCAGGCGATCACAGCCGGATAATCGCGGATGTTTCCTCCCTCATCCTTCGACCGCCAGACCTTGTAGCCGAAGCCGGAAATAACCATCGTTGGGTCCTTGTCGAACAGCCATTCGCCTTGGTCGCCGATTGTATCCGGTTTGCCCAGCATGGTCGGCTCGACCGGCGAGAAGACAATCACCACACCGAGAGGCGGCTTTCCGCTCAGGCTGTCATGGCAATCGATTTTCCATGCGGGTTGCCCGGCCGGCCAGTGCACCGAAGGCGACAGGCCATCGGGGCTGGTGAGTTTTTCGACGCGGTATACCTTCAGTCGCATGTTAATAGGCCAGCCCCGATATCGCTTGGGCTTGGCCAGGAGATTCCCGGCGGTGGGGCGGTCGAGGTGGGGCGGTCGGCGGTCCTTGCGTTCGGCGAGTTGGGCGGCCTTGCTCAGCAGCATGTAGAAGGCCGACTCGTCCAGGCTCTCAGAGCGATCGTCTATCACGACCAGGGCGGCCGACTCGTTCTCGCTAAGGGCAATTACCTCGGCCAGGGGCACCCGCTTTTTTCTGGCCGGCGGGTCTACGCTATTCCAGGCGAGGCACGTCGAGGTGAGGGCAAGGCACATCAGCCCGCCCAGGGCGCAACGCGTCCAGGCAAGATGCCTCTGGAGACTGCTCGCGTTGCCGATTCGATCCGTCCTCATCACGGCGATTGTAGTTCGTCCGACCGGAGCCTGTCAAAACATTGCGTAGAAGCAGACGCCTGACAAGCCGTACCATGGCGACGTGCGGCGAATTATTCGATGCGGATTATCGGCGATGTGAGAATGCAGGCAGCAGGAAAGTGTCGGTCGCACGGGTGGGGGTTTCGTCGCCCTTGTAGTTATACACGCCGTCGATCAGAAAAATATTGTCGTTATCCACGCCGGCAGTGGCATTGGTCGCCCAACTGACGTGCATGTCCAGATGCAGAACGTTCTGGCCGGTTCGATCGTGATTTTCGCTGACCGGCGAGCGAAGCTTTTCCTGCCGGAACGATCCGCCTGTGAACATGGGGGTGCAGTCGGACATAATCACCATGCGATCGGCCACGGCTGCGAGGGGGCCGCCGCTGGTTCGCATCGGCATGTCGGCGCTAGTGTGCTGGTAGGAATAGCCGATGAACTGGCCGGCTGGGAAATCGCTCATGCCCGCCTGGAAGACGAACGTCTCGCCGCCTCTGGCAGGGCAGCGAAAAATCGTGGGCTTGGCGTAATCGAGGTGGATGAGTTTGAACAATGCGGAGGAGTTGCTGAAGTCGGCCGAGCCATCCGCTGCCAGCCAACGTTGGCCCATCGCATCCGGCGCCGGCAGGAAGTCGTCATGGTCGTAAGCGTAGGTCAGCATAGCCGTGCCGATTTGCCCAGCCTGCGCGGCGCACTGGCCAATAAGGGCTCGCTGCCTTGCCTGGCGGACGGCCGGGACGAAGATCGCCGCGATGAGAATCACCGCTGCTGCAACACCGGACAGTTCACGAAGCGAGAAAGTCGGCCAGATGGCGGGCCTGCGTGATTCTTCTCTCGCCAGCAGCGTCTCGGTTCTGCGGGCCTGGCGAACGCGGGCCATGGTCGCCTCGACGAGATCGGCGGGGGGCTCGATTTCCGTCGCGAGGCCCAGGGCCTTCATGCTATTGGCGATATTGTCATGAAGGCGCCGGAACTCGGCGTCATTTTCCAGCCGCTGTCGAATTTCTTCACGTTGCGCGTCGGGCAATTCGTCGCGCAGGAAGTCGATCAGCGCCGCTTCGTCTTGGTGTTGTCGCTCAGTCATGTTGCTCGGTTTCCGCGGCAGCCTTCCATTGTCTGGCGAAATGCTTGATAGCGGCATGCAGGCGGGATTTGACCGTTCCGAGCGGCACGCCCAGCATCTCAGCTATCTCCTTGTACGGAATCTCGTGAAAATAGTTCAGTAACAATACAGTCCGGAGGTTCTCCGGCATGTTACGGACGATCTTTTCTACGCCTTGGCGGGTCTCAAGGTTCATAAGAGATTCGTCTGGAGAAGGAATATTTGAGGGCATCAAATCGGCGTAGCTGGTCCGCTGGTCCTGGCTGCCTGCAATGGTGGCGTCCAGCGGGGCGGCCTGCTTGCGAGACCGTTTGCGCATGGCGTCGCGGGCCTTGTTGGCGGCTATGGTGAACAGCCAGGGCTTCAGCCGGCGTGACATATCAAACGCAGCGGCAGAGACATGCAACTGGAGGAAGGCTTCCTGAAAGACATCCTCGGCCAGTGTCCGATCACCGACGAACCGCACGAGGAAGTTGTATAGCTCTCTGTGGTAACGTCGCATCAGCGCTTCGAAGGCCAGTTCATCGCCCGCGAGGTGCCGTTCCAGCAATTCCGTATCCGTGGGCCCGCCATGCGCATGCCCTTGATGGGACGCCGAACGCCGAGCCGAAGCGGGTTTTTTCTCTGCAGACTTTTTCTCAGGCGGTCCTGTCACGGATCGACGGACTCCTTCCTATTTCGCTGCACCTTTGGCCGGGGTATTCGCCTCCCGGCTGAACTGCTTCTCTGATATACCATTATACTCGGCAGCAAGGCTCGAAAGCTTGACGCCCGCCGCCGATAATTGTGCAGGTTCATTTTTGCTTGCGATTACAATAATATTCGACCACCCAAGCCTATAATCATGACACGAATCGTCTCTATATGGTTAGGTCACATTTTGTTTATGATTACAATAGTACTCGTCCAACGAGGCCTGGTACGCCACGCATTAAATTGATGCACCCTGGCGGGGAGTCCCATCATTTTGTGATCTGATGCGCGTTGAAATGCGATGTACCAGCCGCGAACGTGATTGATGACGGGTGGCACGGCTGTGCCATTTGGGATTTGGGAATTCGGATTTGGGATTGAACGGCAGAAACTGCAAAGCAGCTTAGACGCTCGCGGCAGGGATGTGGGTGGCATGGCCCACGCTCGCGTGGCCATGATAATCGCTCCTAACATAAGCAATCGGGCAAAAGCATTTCCGGCCGATTCGTCCCCAAAAACCGGGACTCATCAACCGGCTTTTTTACGACTGACGCGCGATCAGGCACTCATTAAAAAAACCGGGACTTATCAACCGGCTTTTTTACGACTGACGTGCAGGCACCAATATTGGCGGGTGCAGCAAATTAGTGCGTCCGGTAGTAGCGCGTCCGGTATCATTCAGAGCGCGGCGGGGATTCGTAAGCGGCATCTTCGGACTCGTCTTCGTCCGATGTTTCATCGCCGTCATCGGAGGCGGGGCCAAGCGGCGTGATCGGCCTGATGTTCGGGAACGCTCGCAGGACTTCCTCGGGGGATACTCGGATAAAACTCGTTCCGTCGGTACTGTCGCGGCGTTTCAATTCACCCCGTGCGTCAAACTGATACAAATTTACGCTGTCTATACCAGCCATGGTGACTCGTGCACTTTGCGGGCCTTCCGGCTCGATCCGTGACGTGAAAAAATGCACCCGGCTGCCAATTATCGCAGCCGAGTCGATAATCGAACGGCAGATGACCGGCTCGGCGCCAACGGCCGCCAGGTATATCACCAACGATGTAAGCCCTTCGGGGACGTAGTTTGGCGGCGCGGCCGAGGATACTTTCTGCGGCCAGGCCGTTGAGTTAACATATACCCTTCCGTCGCTCAGCGTAGTAACGGTTTTCACCGGCTGGCCGTCGATCCGACCCTGCCCGATGTATTTACCTTCGGTGGCGCCGTCATTGATCTCCCACTGTTCGTAGACGATGGTTTTGGGGCGATGTACCTCGATGCTGCCAAAAAAGACGCCATCCTCAAATTGTCGAGTGACCAGTTGCCAGCCTTCCGTGTTTCCGTTGACGTTGCGGATCAGGTACCAGGCTTCGACCGGCTCGTCGGACCACCATGAGGACAGCCTGCGGGTGCGGATCTGATCGAGTATTTCGGTGCCTCGGCTTTTGGCCGGCTCGTCGGCGCCGGCAATCAGCAGGGCGATCAGGATACTCAGGCCCAATACACCCACCAGAATCACGGGCAACAGATGCTGTCTTGGCGGGGTCTTTTCTTCTGGTGTAGACATACCAGCATCGTACGCCGCAAGGCGGGGCAATGTAAAGCATTGGCCGCGGGCTTGACGAACCGGCACCGCGGAGGCCAGAATGGTAGCGATGACTTTAGCTTTTCAGACAAGTTCGATCGGCAGCCCGTCGCCTGCGTCGGCACGCCCCGTTTTTGGAAAGGGCGGCGATGGCCAGGCGTAACGCGAAATCCCCGCGCCCGCGCAGCAGAGGTGCGTCCAAAATCAAGGCGCCAGCGATTAAGGTCAAGCGCGCGAGATGGCCCCGACGGCTGGTCGCCGCTGTGCTGAGCCTGATGACGGTGGCGCTGCTGAGCGTGTCGTTCGCGCCGCGCGACCTGTGGCCGGCAGCGTTCGTGGCGCTCGTGCCATGGGTGCTGGCGCTGGACGTCGGCGGCAAACGAAAATGGGAACTGCTGATCGCCTGGCTGGCGGGCGTGGCGTTCTGGGCGGCGAACCTGTATTGGCTGTGGTGGATCACGCTGATCGGGTACGCGGCGCTGGTGCTGTATCTGTCGGCCTATTTCTGGGTCGCGGCTGTGCTGATACGCAAGGCGCTGCGGCGAAGATGGCCCATGTGGATCGTCCTGCCGATCGTGTGGGTTGCGTTGGAATACGCCAGAGCCTATGTCATCAGCGGGTTTCCATGGTTCAACCTTGCCCACTCTCAATACATGCAACCTTACCTGATCCAAATCGCCGACGTGACGGGTCAGTATGGCGTGTCGTTCTTCGTCGCCATGGTCAATGGTGCCGTGATCGACGTGCTTCTTTCCCTCCGCGCCGATTATCGAAAGCACCGGGCGATGCGGATAATCTCGGCCGTCACCGCAAGCGCGCTGGTAGGTGGGGCACTGATCGGCTACGGCGTGTTCCGCGTGCGGCAGTCGGCCTATACAACGCGCCCCGGCCCGGTCGTCGGCATCGTGCAACAGGCGTTTCCGATTTCATTGCATACGCCTGGCGCCGATCCGAATAAAATTTTCAGCAGACATCTGGCCGCGACCGAAAAATTCGTCGGGCAAAAGTGCGACCTCGTGATCTGGCCGGAAACCATGCTTCCGGCCGGGCTGAACGCCGAGATGGCGGATATCGATCCGGTGTCGCTGCCAGCGGATGAGCTTTTGTCCCTAATCTACCAGTATGCCGGGCCGATCGCTGATACTCCGAGCGAAGATATTCTGCGAAAGGTTCTGGCTCGCGTTGTCGGCATCACGCACTTGACCGATCCGGCGGTCAGGCCGGGCATCCGTCAGCGAGTCGAACGGATGCGGAAGCTTTCGGAGAGACTGGGCTGCCCGATCCTCGCAGGCGGGACGACCTACCACTCCAACCCTGACCCGCTGAACGATCGCGACCTGTGGGTCACGCGAAACAGTGCTGTGTGGTTCGACCAGCAGCGCCCGGGCGCCAATGTGTACTCCAAGCGGCATCTCGTTCCGTTCAGCGAATACGTGCCGTTCAAGAAGAGTTGGCCAGGCCTGCACAAGCTGCTTCGCAAATTTGTACCGGCCGTGATGAACCAGTTGGACCCAGGCCCGGCCGAGGTGACCTTCAAGCTGACCCGCCCGGACGGGCAGTGGAGTTTGGCGGCCCCGATCTGCTACGAAGGCACGTTCGCCCGCGTCTGCCGAAGGATGGCCAAAGGCGCCGACGGCAATCGGGTGGATTTGCTGGCGAATCTATCGAACGACGGATGGTTCGTTTATCGCCGGCGGGGCGGATCGTATCAGGCCAGTTCCGAGCAGGCCCAGCACCTCGCTGCCTACTGCTTTCGGGCCGTCGAAAATCGCATTCCGATCGTCCGTTCGGTCAATACGGGCATCAGCGCATCGATCGATTCCACCGGCCGGATTGTTGCAAAGCTGGCCTTGATAATGGATAACTATAAAAAATATACTATGGTTTCGGGAACTTTGCTGCTGGATGGAGCGAAGAAAGATAGTGGACGAGACACATATCTTCGCGATCACGGCCCACAGGTACTTGTGGACAGCCGCGTTAGCCTGTACAGTCTCGTCGGTGACGTGTTCGCCATGTGCGTCAGCGCAGTGGCGGTGCTCCTGGCGGTGCGATTAATGTGGCGGCCACGGAAGGTCGGCGACGAATCGACGCCTGCGATAGAGAAGGGAAGGCGATGAATTACTGCGGTAGCATCTCGTGCTGGGCAGCGATGATTATACTGTTGGCGGGATTTGGTGCAGGCTGTCAGCAGGAAGAGGAAATCCAGATCGATCCGCAACTGGCTTTTCTCGACGCAAGCCGAACTCTTCGTCAGGCTTCGATCGATCCGGACCCCCTTATCCGCGCGCATGCGGTGGAAGCCCTAGCCAAGACGTTGGGCGCCGAGGCCGGCGCGATTTACAAGCAGGGGCTCCGCGACAAATATCCGATCGTGCGATTGGCGTCGGCCATGGCCATCGGAGATATACAGTACACCCCTGCGAAAGAAATGCTTTCCGCCATGGCCCAGCCTCGTGACGGCGATGCGCGTGCCGAGCCCGACAAACGTGTTTTTGTGGCTGTGATCTACGCACTGCATCGAATGGGCGACACCTCGCACACCAACGAACTCGGACAATTGTTGTTCGACGAAGAAAAAGAAATTCGCGCCGGCGTGGCCCATGTTATGGGGCGTATGGGCGAGCAGGCCGCAAAGGACCCCCTGACGGGGAGGCTCGATTTAGAACTCGAGCCGATGGTCCGTATTCAATTGGTTCAATCTTTGGCGCTGCTGGGCGATTCCCGCTCCATGACCATGCTCGAGGCCTACACCAAGTTGCAATGGGTGGAAGACCGCCTGGTCGCGATCGAAGCAATGGAGCTCGTGCCCTCGGAGCGATCCAAGAGGGTGCTTGCGACTATGCTGGCCCCTCGCCACCCTCCGCAGGTTCGCGTGAAGGCGGCCGGTGGGCTCGGCGCGTTGGGCCATGCAGATGACGATGCCTATGAACTCTGTCTCAGTGCTTTGACCGATCCGGATTCGATACTGCGAGAATTTCCAGGCTCCGGCGGAACCGTCTCGCCTGTCCAGGCCTCGTCGCTGCGCTGCCTGGCCACGATATCGCTGGGCAAAATAAACCGCTATGAAGCGATCGAAGTGCTTCATCCGCTGCTGGAGGATCCTGACGGGCCGGTGCGAATCGCAGCCGCAATGTCTCTCCTCCGCATACTCAAGCCGTATGCGCCTGGAGCCGGTGTACCATTGGCTCCGTTCGAGCCCGAGCCGGTCGCCCAGCCCCTGGTTCAGCCGATCGAACCGATCGCCCAGCCTCTGGTTCAGCCGATCGAGCCGGTCGCCGAGCCTCTGGTTCAGCCGGTCGAGCAGATCGTCCCAGCCGAGATAATCGAACCAGTCGAGCCGAGCGATGAGGTGGTCGAGCAGCCCCCGCAGAGCCAGCCGACAACGCAACCTGACGATGAAATTCCGCCAGTTCCGCTGGCTCCGCTACCGGAATTGCATACATCTGGCGGAAAAGATTGATTGTGTGGGCCGCGACGACGATTTTTTCTTGACTTGCGCACAGAGGAAAATACAATCAACTCGCAGCCTTTGTTGCTGTATGGTGTAGGTGTGCTTGCCTGTGTTAGTGTATGGATTGGGCTTTGCGTGCCTTACAGGGCATGGTCGTAACTGTTTGTGAAGGAGACACCGCTTTGAATATCCTAACGAAGATCAGCATCGTCGTCCTGCTGGTTCTCATTCTGACTGCTTGTGTAGTCTTCGTCACACAGGCAACTGTGCCCGCTAACTACAAGCTCCTGTATGAACAAGAGAAGGTAGCTGGCGGAATCGACCGGATGAACGCCCGGGCCAAAATGAACGAATTACTCGACGCAACCGCCGCACTGGATACTGCTCTTACGCAGTTGAAGGAGCTGAAACTCGCCAAGGCGAGTGAAGTGAGCGGCCTGGAAGCGTCACTCGCTTCGAGTCGGGCTCAAATAGCGCAGATGCTGAACAACAACAAGGCGCTGGCCTCGGCTTTGACGGGGCTCAAGAACGAGCTGAAGACGTCCAACGACCGCAGCGGTCTTCTCACCGTGCAACTGGCTACGTCGAGGAAGACCAACAACGATCTGACGAAAGAAAATATTCGCCTGGACGAGTTGGTCAAGCAGGCCGAGGCAGGCAAGGATCGCCTGGACAAGGTCGCTCGAGTCAACGCCGAACGAAGTCGCGAGTTGGAAGAAGAAAACGAGCAATTGCGTGCCGGCGGCGCGACCGGTCGGTCGACGGCTGGCGGTTATGTCCCTGCCGTGTCCAGCGAGAAAATTATCGGTACGATCACCGCGATTAAGGGCGACCTCGCCAGTATCAACATAGGTTCGGCCAAGGGCGTCAAACGCAACATGAAGCTCATAATTCACCGTGGCCCGCAGATGGTGGCGTATCTCAGGATTGCCGACGTCGATATCGACCAGGCGGCCGGTGTGATCACCGATCGCCAGTTGGAACCGATGACCAACGATAAAGTGACCAATTTGCCCGGTCAATTAGCGAGGTAGGTGCAGGCATGACCCAGATACCCTCACAAAGCCCGGCGATCAAAGTCAAACCCCAGCCGAACATCTATACCGTCCTGCTGATTATCGTGGACCTAGCGCTGTTGCTGGCGATCGGCGTGGTGCTGTACAATCTGATGTCGTCGGACGGGTACGGCCTGAGCATCGGAGACTTTTTCTCCTCGCTGAAAGATTTAGCGGGCAAGTAGCCCAAACTCCGCAGGGAGCGTTGGGCATGGCATTTCAGAGAAATGATTCGCCGCTGGCAGCCTGCGGCGACTTGTGACGAAGTGGGTTCGGACGGGTCAGTGAGCGCCGCTGGCCCGCTTGTTTATCAACGTCCGACAGCCGAGCGGCGCCATTGGCTGCGGAATGGGATGAATTTGCTATGATCTTTGACCATATACTGGGTTTGTTCTCAGTCGATATGGGGATCGACCTCGGCACGTGCAACACGCTGGTCTGTGTTCGCGGGCAGGGAATCGTGCTCAATGAGCCCTCCGTCGTCGCCGTCAAGCGCGGCACGAATCGCGTCCTGCAGAACGGCAACGCCGTCGGTCTGGTCGCTAAGGAAATGCTCGGCAAAACCCCCGGCTCGATCAGTGCGATTCGCCCGATGAAAGACGGCGTGATCGCCGATTTCGATATTACCGAGGCTATGCTCAGCTATTTTATCCGCAAGGTCCACAGCCGGCGCAGCCTGGTCAAGCCGCGAGTCGTCATCGCCGTGCCGTCCGGCATAACCGCAGTCGAGAAGCGCGCCGTACTGAACTCGGCCGAGCGGGCGGGCGCCAGGCGAGTCTACCTCGTGGAAGAGCCCATGGCGTGCGGCATCGGGGCGGAACTGCCCATAACCGAACCGACCGCTTCGATGATCGTGGACGTCGGCGGCGGAACCACCGAAGTCGCCATCATGTCGCTTGCCGATATTTCCGTGTGCGAATCGATACGAGTCGCCGGCGACGATATCGACGAGGCCATCAGCTCATATATGAAGCGGACCTACAACCTGATGATCGGCGAGCAGACCTCCGAGCGAATCAAAATCGAAATCGGATCGGCCGCTCCGCCCGAGCAGGAATTGACCATGGAAGTCCGTGGGCGAGACATGATCTCCGGGCTGCCTCGAAAAACGATTATCTCTTCAGAGGAAGTTCGCGAAGCTCTGAAAGAGCCCGTCGGGGCCATCATCGATTGCGTCACCCGCACACTGGAACAGGCCGCGCCGGAACTGGCCGCCGATCTGGTCGACAACGGAATCACCCTGGCCGGCGGTGGGGCGCTGCTTCGTGGAATGGATACGGTCCTGTCCAATGCGACCGGGCTGGATGTCCGCATCGCCGACGATCCCCTGACCTGCGTCGCGCGAGGCACGGCCGTCTATCTGGAGCACCTCGAAGTCTGGAAAGACACGATGGACTCCGATGCCGACGAGTTCTAGAACGATCAAAAAATTCTTCGTTGGGGTATAACGGGTGGCACGGTTTGCTTGTCAAACCGTGTTGCTGGGATATCTTGGTCATACGAGTCTACTCAGACGTAGGGCGTGCAACTTGTTGCACGCGGAATCATCTTCACCAGCGTTGTATTTACATCACCGGTCCATTTGCCCGTCTTCTATCCCCAGCAGCGTCAATCGCAGATAGTTCAGCGCCGTCAGTGCTGCGCGGGTTCGAACCGTCTGGCGATCGCCTGAAAACACGTGCCGGTGCGTTTCAACGCTCGCGGGCCCGACCAAGCCAATAAACACCAGCCCAACCGGCTTGTTGTCCGTGCCGCCTTCGGGCCCGGCGATTCCGGTAATGCTGATCGCATGGTCGCTGCCGCATCGCTTGCGGCAACCGTCGGCCATCGCAGCGGCCACTTGCTCGCTCACGGCGCCGTGCGAATCAAGCAACTCGGCCGGTACGCTAAGCAAGCGTTGTTTGATCTCGTTGGAGTAGGCAATCACGCCGCCACGATAGTATCCGCTGCTGCCGGGCGTGCGCGTAATCATTTCACCCACCAATCCTCCCGTGCAGCTCTCGGCCGTGGAGACCGTTTCGCCACGCTGGCCAAGCAATTCTCCCACCACCTTGGGCAGGCCCCGGCCACCTTCGCCCACGATCACAGGCCCCAATCTGCTGTGCAGTTCGTCCGCCAGCCGATCCGTTAAACTACTGGCGGCCTCGATTGTCTGCGCCCGGGACGTGATGCGGATCGAAACCATACCACCCGCTGCCGTCGTTCCAACTGTCGGGTTTGCTTGGCGGTCCATCAAATCGCAAATCCGCTCGGACAGCGTCGATTCTCCCAGGCCGAACGTGTGCAGTACGCGGTGGAGAATGACACCATCGCCGTCGGGTAATCTGCCGGCTACGCGCTCGGCAAACATGGCCCGCATTTCGCGCGGCACGCCAGGCAGGACGAAAAATTCCGCCCGTCCGATAGTCGCGTGGATTCCCGGGGCCGTTCCGCACGAGTTCGCCAAGGGTTCCGTCCCGGCCGGGAACATGGCCTGGACTCGATTGCACTCGGCCATCGGCCAACTATGCTTTGCAAACCTCGCTTTGATTTCTTCCAGCGACGCTTCATCGAGCTCAAGCGGCACGTTAAGTACGCGAGCTATCGCCTGTCGCGTCAGGTCATCCTCCGTCGGGCCAAGTCCGCCGGTCGCAATAATTACATCAGCTCGCTCGGCCGCGTTTTTAATAGCATGGGCAATCGCTTCGACATCATCGCCCACGGTCTGATGTGCCAATACCGCGATGCCTCGCTGGCCCAGTTCGCAGGCCAGGTAGGCGCTGTTGGTGTCGACGGTCTGACCGGTGATCAATTCGTCGCCTATCGCGAGAATAACCGCATTCATTGATTTTTTCCTATGCTTCCTATGCAATGTGATCGGCCTGGAGCGGCAGGCCACACCGTGGACATGTCCGCACAGCCGGAGTGGCTGCCTGAGCATCGGGAAATAGTTCTACGCGCGCCCCGCAATGCGGACAATACTCGCTGCGGTCCTCAATACGCTCCGGTTGCTCGTCCATACACGCAAGTGTACTCGAACCGCCGGCGCGGCGGAACGATTCAATGGAGATTCAGCCCGGCCCGGGCGGTACGCGAAAACGCTGGGAAGACGGCCAAAAATATTATTTAGCAATTTCTTCCAGAAGCCTTCGCGACAGGGCGTATCGCTGCCAGCTTTGCCCGCCGCACTTGGGGCATCGGCCGCTTTCGGGCAACACCGAAGGGCTGTAGGAGCAGTAGTGGCAGGTAACAAACACTTTCTTGGGCGTTGCGAGGCTGGCGGGCACGGCGTGCTTCCATTCGGCCTGGCTGCGTGGGCGTCCAGTCTGCTGGCCGTGAAGCCTCGGCTTGCGGGAACTTCGTAACATAGTATCTCCTCTCCGCTTGTGTCGCCTGAGCTTACTGACCTATTATTCCGGCTTACGCCAGCGATTTCCACCCCGTCACAACGCATTACTATGTAAGATGTTATGCGCAACTTTTTTTGGGACACTTGGTCAAATGGCTCTGGGCGGCTCAAATTATTGGGTTCAGGGCGCAAATCCTTTATAATCTCCGATCAAAAGTCGCCGACAATCAGATGAGGCGAATGGGTAACGATGCGGAGAGTTTTAGAAAAGAGAGAATGAAGTTCATGCGTAGAGCGAGTGTGTTGTTTTTCGCCATTGCCGCCATTGCAGGTAGTCTTCTGCAGTGCGCCTGCGACCCGGTCCACAATGGCGGGCCGAAATTCATGGGTAGCCAGCGAATCACCCCACGCAGCCGATGGGTTGCTTCGGGCGACTTGAAAAACCTTTCGGCCGCAACCGACGGCGCCATCTCAACGGCAGCAGTCAGCGGTCGATCTTACCGGGGCGCACAAATCACCTTCGACCTCGGCAAGCCGTGTCTGTTCAACATGGCTACGATCGAGCACGGGCCGGATGAGTTCGGCTATTGCCGCCGGGTCTCGCTGTTCATCAGCAACGACGGCCGGAACTTCACCCAGCAGGCCTCCGTACCCGGGCTACGCAGAGTGACGACGATTTCCCTGATACGTCCGGTCTTGGCGAGATACGTTCGCATCCGAGCGACCCAGCCTGGCAGCCGGGCGTGGTCAGTGGCCGAAGTGCACCTCGACTGATTCACATCGGCTCATCAATTCGTTTCAGGCTCGTTCTTGCTTTGCGGGGGTCGTTCTGTTTTGCTTATGGCAAGAGCCATGAACGAAAACTCCGATACAACAGGCGCCGGCGGATCGCCGAATCCATATCTTACGACAGTGGCTGTGCTGCTAGTGTCGATCATCGCGATTCTTGCCGTTCTGTGGCAGCGGGAGCGCCGGCAACGATTGAGTTTTGAGATCCAGGCTGTGGCGGAAAGCCGACGTGCGCAGGGCGCCATCCAGGCGTTGGCGCAGCAACTCACTCTGCCACTACCTGCGCCGGTCGTGCGAGATGAACTGCCGGTTCAAACGGAAATCGTGGGCGGCCAGCAACGGCAGGTCCTGCAACTCGGCGCGGCTGCCGGGCAGAGCCTCGGCTTTGCTCCAGGCGATCTGATTCGCGTGTCTGACCAACCGCCAGACACCACACCGGCGGCGCAACAGCCGCCACAGTGAAGCATATGAAACCGTTAGGAAGACCTCTCAAACACTGGGTGATTGCCTTGCTGCTGGCGGGCGCGACGGCCTTGACGTTTCTGGGCCCGGGCCCTTCCAGACGATTCCGCACCGCCGCGTGCAGCGTTCTTGCGCCTTCAGCAGAGTTCACTATGTACCTGGCAACGGGCCTGGAATCCGGCAAGGAGAAGCTCACGCAACGGGCCATATCCGCGTCAGAGGCTGCACGGCTCAGGAAAATCATTGCCGAACTCCAGCAGGTGCGACTTGTTCTTGAAGGTGAATTGGTTCGGCGGGACAAGCAGCAGCAGGCACTCGACAAACTCTACGGCCCGATCCCGTATGGCCAGTGGCGCCTGATCCCCGCCCGCGTGATCCTGGACGGTTCGTTGCCCTACAGCCGGACGCAAACGATCAATGCTGGACATAGGCGTGGCGTAATTCCAGGCGCCCAGGTGACGACGCGCAGGCTCATGACAGACCGCTCCAAGGCACTGCCGGCGGCGCTGGCTGTTATTTCCTCAACGGCCTTGGTGGGCGAACTGACCAGCACCGGGGCATACACGGCCGAGATGCGGCTGGTGACCGACAGCAAGTATCGCACGCGAGCGAAGATCTACCGGGTCCGCGACGCCAATCGGCCCAGAACAATCACCGTCACTCAAGGCCCGGGCGCTTCGGAGCGGCCACTGCGACCTGGCGATCCGCTCATCGACGTATGGGTTCACGGCGACGGCAAAAACGGGATGGTCGTTCCCGAACTCAGCGCCTACGAAAATGTACGGGTGGGCGATTGGCTGGTCTCGGTCGGATCAGATGCGATGCTTCCGGCCCAGTTATATATCGGCCAGGTGAGCGAAGTTGTCCCCGACCCGCAGCGGCGAGGCCTGTTCGTAAATCTCAAGATCAAGCCGCACACGGATCTATTCGCATTGCGCGAGGTTTACGTAGTGCTGCCCGTAGGCGCCCGCCCGCTCGGAGAGGAGGCCAGCCGCTGATGCGTTGGATTATCTTCCTCATCCTGGCGTATATGCTGACGCTGATTCAGACAACCATCGGGCGAGTTGTCACCATCGATTTGGCGATCGGGACGGTGAGCCCGGATCTGCTGGCGTCGCTGGCGGTGTTTGCCGCACTGTACGTTCGCCGCAAGAGCGATGCGGTGCTGGCAGGCTGCCTGCTGGGCTTCGCTTTGGACCTGACCACGGCCGGCGGAAACAGTTCGGTAGCGGTCGTCGGCCCCATGCCCCTCGCCTATGCCCTATGCACCTGGCTGATGTTCGAGGTGCGCGAAGCGTTCTTCCGCGATCGACTGCTGACGCGGCTACTGCTGACCATGGTGTTCTGTGCAATCGCGCATGGGGTGTGGGTAACCGCACAATCGCTTCTGGCCAGAGACCAGACCAGTTGGGATGAATACGGACGAATGCTCGGCCAGGTACTGGGCGTGGCCATTTACTCGGCCGCGCTTTCACCGCTTCTGCTATGGGCGTTTGTACACTGCCGCAAGTGGCTTATGGTTGTCCCGGCCGGTCATTCCCGTCACAGAAGACGGTGATCTGTCGTTAAACTCAGTGCCTGACGCACTCGTAATATTCCATTCCACGGCCACGCGGCCATCGCGATCAAGCTCAGGATATCGTAAAACGCCTCGACGCCGTTATAATCGCACGCATGTATCGACGACGAATCATTGTGTTCCTCGCACTTGCCGGGCTGGTAATGCTTACGTTAGCGGCCAGGCTGGCGTACGTACAATTTGTCCTGGCCGAGGGATACATCGAGGACGCCGAACGTTATCTGCAGGAGGCCGATTCGTTGCCGGCCGTTCGAGGCCGAATTTCCGATCGACATGGCCGACTTCTCGCCGTAGACGAACCGTGCTACGACCTGAGCCTGGATTATCGGTTCATGACCTCCGAGGAAAAGTGGATTCCGCGAGCCGCTCGCAAGGCGGCTGTCGAAGCAGGGCAGAAGCTGTCGCTGGCCGCACGATGGATATCGCGGCAACAAGAGCAGATCGCGAAAAGCGAAGGTCTATCGCCGCAGCAGGCGGAGGAAGTATTCGCGCGGCGATGGCGACGCACATGGGAACTGACCCATGAGTCGGCCGCGAAAAAAAAGATCTCCGCGGACAGACAGGTTCGCAGGGTGGTAGCACGCATCGATCGTATTTCCCGCGGCGGACGGCGCAACGTGCGCGAGTTGTACCAGGCCCATCCGGTTGTCAGCGGTTTGACCGATTCCGAAGCGGTTGCCCTCAAGGCCGAGCTTGACGGCACGGTGGGCATGCGGATTCATCCAAGTCGCCGGCGAACATATCCGCGCGGTGAAACTGCCTGTCACGTGGTGGGCCTGACCGGCAGGATCACGGCCGAGTATCTCTCGAAAGCCAAAGCGGAACTCCGCACCCGCGTGCAAAAAAACGATTGGCGCAGGTGGCGACGCGAAAGTTACTCCGCCAGCGACATGGTGGGAAAATCGGGCGTGGAGTGGATGTGCGAGGATACCATCCGAGGTCGGCACGGTTATCAGTTGCAACGCCGCGGAACTCTCATTGAAGAGGCCGCCGCCCAGCCCGGGCAGAACGTTCAGTTGTCGATCGACTCGCTCCTTCAAGAGCAACTCGCCGCTGCATTCACCGACCGATACCCTGACGGGACGGGTGCGATCGTCGTACTCGATATTGAAACCGGCCAGGTGTTGGCGCTGGTATCGATTCCCACGTATGACCTGAACAGTTATCGGCGCGATTTCCCCCGCTTGGTGAAGGAAGTCATTCGCCTGCCGCTGCGACACCGGGCGGTCACCCAGTGCTATGCGCCCGGCTCGACGGTCAAGCCGATTACGGCGCTGGCGGCTCTTTCCGAGGGCAGGATTACGCCCGGCACGCCCTTTACCTGCACTGGAAAGTTCTCGAAGAGCCCAAACGGCAAGCCCGCCTGCTGGACTCTCAATAAAGGCTTTTCGCACGGATCGATTGATCTGGTCCAGGCGATTCGCGGCAGTTGCAACGTCTACTTCGACAACGTCGGCCATGTTCTCGGCCCGCGTCGGCTGACCGACTGGCTGAGATCGTTCGGTTTCGGTGAACAGCCCGGTACGGGCCTCGGCGCCGAGAGTTCGGGCATCGTCGCAAGTGATGAGCTGATGTTCAGACGGCAGGGCAGACGCATGAGTTCCGGCGACGCGTGGAACATGGCCATCGGGCAGGGGACGTTCTCGGCGACTCCGCTGCATGTGGCTAATGCGATGGCGACCATCGCTCGCGAGGGGCAGTTCATTTCCCCGCAGTTGGTGATTGAAGGCGGGCCGACAACCACCCGCAACACCCGGTCGCTGCCGATCGCACCCGGAGACAGCCAGGCAGTTTGGCGTGGCATGCGAGACGTGGTGCATCACTCCAAGGGCACGGCCCACAAGGTGCTGATGGAAAATGGGCTGGCGGAACTGGACTTTGAATTCTGCGGCAAGACTGGCACGGCCCAGGTGCCCCCCCAGCGAGTAGATACCGATGACGACGGCAGACTCGATACAATCGTGCGGACGGGCGACGCGGCCTGGTTTGCAGGGTTCGCCCCTTATCGCAACCCGAAGATCGCATTCGCCATTCTGGTCGAGTACGTTGAGGGCGGCGGCGGCCGAAATGCCGGACCGGTCGCCATGGACACAATCCGCATCTGTGAGAGTTTTGGCTATGTTCGCTGAGGCCCGTCGAAAATGAGCGGTGCGTACAATCGATATCTTCGCTACACCAGTTGGCCGATCATAGCTGCCATGGTGGGGCTTATTGCGCTGAGCGTGCTGGCCATCGGCGTGTCCGAGCGAATCGACCCGTCGCTGGCGGGCCAGTCTGCCAAGCAGCTGAAATTCGCCCTGGTGGCTGTCGCTGCGTTCATCGTCGCGACGATGATTCCCTACCCGCGACTCGGCCGGGCTGCGTATGCGATGTTCGGCCTGACGCTCGTGCTGCTGGTAGTGGTGCTGTTCACCAGGCCGATCAACAATTCGTATCGCTGGTTCCAACTGGGCCCGATCCGCGTACAACCGTCGGAGGTGGCCAAGCTCACATACATCATGATGCTTGCATGGTATCTCCGCCACGGCGACCGATACCGCCGCCTGAGCGGGCTGATCGGCCCGTTTGCCCTGGCCTTCGTGCCGATGGGGCTGATTTTGTACGAGCCTGACCTTGGAACGTCGCTCTTGTTCCTGCCGACGCTGTATTTCATGCTTTTCATGGCCGGGGCGAAGCTCAAGCACCTGCTGCTGATCGTCGCTCTGGGTATGACGATCGTGTTCCTGCCTGCACCCCGCAAAGTCAGCGAGGCGACGTTGGAGGCCCAGCAAGGGCGATTCGATGTAAAAACATTAGGCCCGGTGAGCTTCCACGTCATTCACAACGATAATGACCTGTCCCGCCCGCCAAAGGTTCCGGTCAGCTACTGCAGGGTGCAATTCGGATCGGGCGGCGTGTACGACATTCAACCGCTGGCGCTGCGAGTCATGCCTACCCGCCAGGCCAGTCGAATCGAAGGCTGGCTCCGCCAGTCGGATTATCGCGTGGCGATGAACGAAGGCTTTCAACTGCGATGGTCGCTGGTCACGCTCTCGACTGGCCAGTGGCGAGGCCATCGCCTCGACGACCCCTCCGGACAGGACAGCGCCGACATGCTGCCGCTCGCACTGAGCCAACTGCCCGAGGACCACACGGATTTCATCTTCTCGGTGATCGGCGGACGCTGGGGCTTCCTTGGCTGCCTGCTGGTGTTGGCGCTCTACGGGATCATTCTGCTGTTCGGCGTGGAGATCGCCACGATTACCTACGACCCGTTCGGCCGTCTGCTGGCGGTGGGGGTGCTGGGGCTGCTGCTGAGCCAACTGTTCATCAATGCTGGAATGACCATGGGGATCATGCCGATTACCGGTATGACACTGCCGCTGGTGAGCTATGGCGGGACGTCGCTGGTGGTCAACTGCGCCGCGTTGGGCTTGCTGATCAACGTTGGCCAGCGCCGGCCTGTCTCGCTGGCCCGTCGGCCTTTCGAGCATGGCGACAAACGCGAAAAACCGACCAATATCGAATCGACCACGGACCTGACCAAAAGGCCGCGCCGCACGGAGCGTGACAAGTGAGGCCGGCGAAATGAATACGGATGACACACGCATGCCCGCTTTCGCTCGCCAGGTCGCAGCGCCGCCGCAGCGGCAGGCACTCACGCTGCCCGGCGGATACGAGACGAGCGTTTACATCCATTCCCCGCGTGGCAGTGCTCGGCCGGTTCCGGTGGTCTACCTGCACGGAATCCAGTCGCACCCGGGATGGTTTGTGGGCTCGGCGGCTTACCTGGCCGCCCAAGGCTACTGCGTCTGGCAGGTTACACGAAGGGGCAGCGGGCTGAATCGCTCCGGGCGGGGGCATGCAGCCTCGGCTGCTCAGTTGCTCGATGATCTGGATGCAGCTTGCCGGGCGGCTATGAGCCAATCGGGCGCATCGAGGGTGCATCTTCTGGGGGTCAGTTGGGGCGGAAAGTTGGCTGCCTGTTACGCGACCGACGCCGCTCGGGCTGCGAAACTGGCTTCGCTGACGTTGGTAGCGCCCGGCATTGCTCCGCGAGTGGACGTGGGCCTTGCTACGAAATTTTCGATCGGGCTGGCGCTTCTCGTCTCGCCGCACAAAAAGTTCGATATCCCCCTCAGCGCCGTCGAACTGTTCACGGACAACCCGGCGATGCGCGAGTATCTGATGGGCGACGAGAATCGACTCCATCGGGCGACTGCTCGTTTCCTGTACGCCAGCCGGCAATTCGACCGCATTGTAAAGCGCGGGCAATTGGCGGGAGATGTTCCGCTGACGCTGATTTCGTCCAGCCGCGACCGCATCATCGACAGTGAACGCTGCAGGCAGGCGGTCGAGCGTATGACTGCCGGCCGAGCGGAAACTACCGTGCTCGAAGGCGCCCACACGCTGGAGTTCGAGCCGAACCCTCAGCCGCTTTACGAGGCGCTGGCGGCTGCACTGGCCAGAGGCGATTAAGCCTTGGAGTCCTTGGAGTAGCTCGTGCCTCGCCAGACAACCTGGGCGCCTTTGCGGAGTTTGCTCATCGCGATGAACACGGCCGTGATCGCCATGATCGCCCCGAGCGGATATGTCCACGCCAGCTCCTTGCAGGCGCCGATGAGCTTGTAAAATCGATAGATCACACTGACCTGCATCGTGGCGGCAAACGCCCCGGCGATGCCGCACGCCAGCCACCATCCGCCCAAGCCAGCCAGCGACAGCCCCAGCACAGCCGCGAAATAGGGCAGCAGACCCATAATCAGCAGGACAGACAACGTCGCCCGCAAGCGTGCATGCGTGCCGAACGTGCCGTAGAAAATTCGCCCCCAGCCTCGGAGCGTCTGCGGAAGCGACGTGTACATTCGCACGTTGTACAGGCCATCGTTGCGGATGACCTTGAGGTTCAGCCCAGCCTGCTTGACGCGGGAGGCCATGTGCATGTCTTCGTTGACCTGATCCTTGACGGCCTCGTGGGTTCCGATAGCTTCGTAAGCCGACCGTTTCATCAGCATGAACGCACCGTTAGCGTATGCGTTACGTTTGGTGGGCGAGTTTACCTTATCGGGATTGAACCATATCATCATCACGCCGCTGCAGACCGGCTGGATGACATTCTCCCAAAACCCGTGCATCTTCAGGTTGGGCAGAACGCTCAATAAATCGACGTCGTTGTCCACGGCGTATTGCATCGCAGTTGAAATAGTCCGCGAAGAGGTCTGCGTGCAGTCGGCGTCGCTCATGCAGATCCACTCGCTGTCACCCCCGGCGATGCCGGTCTGCATGGCGTTATTCTTCCCGCACCAGCCGTCCGGCAGGTTTTCGATATTCAGCAGCGTCAGTCGCGAATCTTCGGCTGCGACTTTGGCAACGATTTCTCCGGTGCGATCATCGCTGCGATCGTTGCAGATGGTGAGATGAAAGTTCGGGTAATCCTGATCGAGCAGGCTGCGCACGCAGACTTCGATGTTCTCCTCCTCGTCCTTGGCAGCCACGAACATGTCGATCCGCGGCGGGTCGCTGGGCGGGCCTGGATGGTCGGCGCTGAGAAGAATACCGTTTTTGCGCTCGGCGAAGATCTGCACGTGCCGGCTGATCCACACCAACGAGACCAGGCAACTCAGAGTGAATAATATAATTGGTACTGTCATCATTCGGGATCAACTCCTGTCCGCTCGAATCGGACTCACCGTGCGTTTTGTCTGAATAAGTTCAAAATCAATTCGACCTCGCCCACGTTTCGCCGAACGCGGCGGGCAATTTCGACGGGATCCAGACCCTGATTGCCGAGTCGAATAATTTCCTGATGCAGCGGGCCAAACTCCGTGAGTTTCGCGGGCGAGGTCTGTTCCGCTAGCTCGTTCGCATCGGGTTCATATTGGCCTTCGTCGGTCCCGGCGGGGTTTGCAGGGGCGCCCTTGCGATCTTTCATAATGTCGCGAGCGGGCATATTAACCTGCCCTGCGAGGTCGTCCAATTGCAGTGCGAGTGATTGCACTTGTCGCTCAAGGCGATCGAACGCCTCGATGCTGACAGTGCTCACCGGCTGTCGTTCGGCAGCATTCGCACGCGATCGAGCACGAATCGCAACGATCAGCAGCACAATGCCCGCAACGACCAGCCCCCCGGCCGCGAAGCCAGCAGCCATCGGCCAGGTCGCCCCAGCCTCAAACAATCCATTCGCAAGCATTCCGTAACTAATGAATCCATTCATGAAAGTCGTTCCTGCTTCCAGGCCATTTTAACGGCTTCAATAACTTCGCGAACCGCGACGTGATGCGATTCGGCTGCTGTGCGACAATCGGCGAACTCGGGCGAAGCGGTAATTTCCTGTCCGTCAAGTCGGCCGATTTTGATCCGGATCGGTCCGAAGGGCGTCTCCACCATTTCGTGTGTGCGATCGAGCTTGCTGCGCGTCATACGGCGGCGACGAACGCCGAACGTAGTTGTCTGTTCGAAGAAGATTCGCTCGGCCCGGGCTACATCGGCTTCGGCGGCCAGTGCGGAAATCATCCACGCAGGGCGAGACTTTTTCATGTAGATCGGGCTTGCCCACGCGTCCAGGCACCCGCTAGCCAGCAATTTCTCCAGAGTGTCACCCAGCACCTCGCCAGAGCAGTCGTCCACGTTGGCCGACAATTCCACAACCGTGTCCGTTTGCCCGGCCTCGCTTTGTTGGCCTACAAACACGCGGAGCAGGTTGGGCAGGGGTCCGTCCTCTCTCGTGCCGGCGCCATAGCCGACTGACGCGATTATCATCGCGGGCATCGGGCCGAAGGTTTCTCCCAGCGTGGTCAATATGGCGGCTGCGGTGGGGGTGGTAAGCTCGCCTGCATTCGCACAGGCAGCGGTCTCGACGCCTTTCAGCAGTGCTGCCGTGGCCGGGGAGGGCAGCGGAATCTCGCCGTGCGCGCAGCGGACCGTGCCCTGGCCGATGGGCATGGGCGAGCAGAAAATGCAGTCTATGCTCAGCAATTCCATCGCAATGCAGGCGCCAACGATATCCATGATGCTGTCTTCGGCGCCTACCTCGTGAAAGTGGATCTCATTCGTGCGGGCGCCGTGGACTTTAGCCTCGGCCTTGGCCAGTCGCGTAAAAATGCGGTCGGCCCGCTCGCTGGTGATTTTTGGCAGGCCAGCATCGGTGATTATTTTTCGTATGTCGGCTAGCGTCCGATGAGGGCGAGTGGTGTCTGACGTGATGTCGACGTGGAACTTCGAGCCGACCAGGCCCGCCCGGCTGACCTTATCTACGCGCACTTCGCAGCCGGTCAGGCGCAGCTTGCCCAACTCGGCTTGGAGAGCGTCGAAATCGGCCCCGGCGTCGAGCAGTGCGCCGACGATCATGTCGCCTCCGGCGCCGGCGAAGCAGTCAAAATATGCGGTGGCCATGGGTAGTCCTTTGGTCCAGTCAGAGCCAAGCATGCAGACATGGAGTTTAGGCGTGCGAGGCCGGAAATTCAAGGCGAGAGCTTTCACATGAGCCTGTGAAGCATCTGAAGAAAGCCTGATTTGCCAAAATATATTTTGTGCTGCGTTTCGTTTCGTATCGTTCTGGTGGGTTGTGCGTTGCGAGGACTGCCGAATCAAGCGCGGCCTGTTGTCAATTTGGTTGCATGAAAGCTCAGGCGTATCGGCGCTAGAATACCTCCGACGAGCCGGCAGATCAGACTACGATGCAACTGTCGGCTTGGGTAAACACGAATTATTACAGCTTGTCTGAGGCCAAGCACTGCGAGGTTTTATTTGCGCAATTATTGTGATGGGAGCGAATTATAACTGCGGCCATCCTGGCCCGAGCAGTTGGACGTGTTATTTCTATCCCTTACTAAAGTGGCCCCAATTACCGGCCGATGAAGATGTTGCAGCATGTGTTGCTCGCTCGGTTGGGGCCGTACTGACGACAAATGACACTAGAACAAGGAAGTCAAGAATGGTAACACTTAAGGATGATTTCGTCGAATTTCGATTCTTCCGACCCCAAGCGCAGCGAGTGGATTTGGCTGGTGAGTTCAACGACTGGCGGACGGGTGAATTACCCATGAAAAAGGATGAGCAGGGATACTGGCTTGCCCAGATGCGACTGCCTTCCGGAGAGTTCAAATTCCGGTATTGCGCAGACGGCGAATGGTTTACCGATTACGCCGCATTCGGCGTCGAGCCCGGCTCGTTCGGACTCGATAGCGTCGTTCGCATCCCGCACCCGCCGCTCAAGGTCGCCCAGCCGATCGAAACACGTGAGGTCGCAGCAGCGTAGGGTGCGCTCGTTCGTACCATTTTTATAAATCGGCCGATCCCATTCGTGGACCGGCCGATATTTATTTGCGCCGAAATTCCCAGGTTAAGCTACTCAGCTACGCCAAATCATCGTCGTCATCATCCTCGATATCATCCTCCAACTCATCTTCATTCGGCATTTCGTCAGAAGTTTTCTGTGCCTGCTCCTGCTCGGGCTCTGGCTTGGCCGAATCGTCATCGTCTTGTGAGGGTTCCGTCGCGGCGGTGGTGCGGGCTGATTCCGGTGCGCCGCTACGAAGTTCTTCGACGCGCGGGAGGTCATCCAGACCGCCCAGGCCGAACGCTTCAAGGAATCGCCGGGTAGTTCCGTAGAGCATGGGGCGGCCAAGGACTTCCGCTCGACCGACGATTTTCACCAGCCCTTTTTCCAGCAAACCGCGGAGCACCTCTCCGCAGGCGACGCCTCGAATGGCCTCGATGTCGGCCCGCAGGATCGGCTGGCGGTACGCGATTATCGCCAGGGTTTCCATGGCTGCCTGCGAGAGCCTGGAATCGCTTTTGGATCGCAGCAGGCGCGACAGGACGTCTCGGTAGGCCGGCAGGGTGAGCATCTGATAGCCGCCGGCAATCGCCTCGATGCGAAAGGCGGCGCCCACCTGCTCGTACCGTTCGTTCAACTCCGTAATGGCCTTTTTTACGAGCCTGCCCGGCAGTTCGGCGGCCGTGGCGATTTTCGTAGCCGTCAGCGGCGAATCGGTGGTGAACAGGACGGCTTCCACTACGGCGGAGGCTTCTGCCTGGGCGGCGGCCTCGGCGGACATTTCGGTGGCGATCGTTTCGCTCTCGGCCGGGGCTGCGGTGTTCTCCGGAGAATCTGCCATTGCCTGACGCTTCCTTTCGTTTCAGCAGTTGTCCCCAGCACAGGGGGTGTAGACATTATTCGGTGGTTGGCCCAGCGGATTAGTCAGTTCACCGATCCGCTCGATGCGGCAGACGAGCACGTCGCCGCCGGCGAGATAGTTGCCCGTCGCCATGGCGACACCAGCCGGCGTGCCGGTTGCGATCACGTCGCCCGGCGTGAGGGTCATTAAATGTGAGAGGAACGAAACGATCTCACACACGTCGAAAACCATCTGGCCGGTATTGGCCTTCTGGCGAGTCTCGCCGTTGACGGTCAGTTCCATTTCCAGATTTGAAGGGTCGCCGATCTCGTCGGCGGTTACCAGCCAGGGGCCGGTCGGGCAGAATCCGTCGGCCCACTTGCCGTGCAGCCAGTCGTAGAATTTATCCCACTCTTGCGGAGAGCGGTTTTCGGCGAAGGTCGTCGACCTGGCCGAGACGTCGTTGGCTATCGTGTACCCGGCAATATGACATTCCGCCTGTTGGGGCGACACGCATTTGCATGTCGAGCCGATCACCACCGCCAGTTCGATTTCGTAGTCCACCTCCCGGCTGAAGCAGGGGTAGGGGATCTGTTGGCCTGGGGCTGCGATGGCGGTGGGAGGCATGAGGAAGGGTCGAGGCGTCCGTTGTGGCGCGGCGTGATCTTCCAATCCCATGGCCTTTTTGCTTTCCCGAATATGGGCGTCATAATTGTGCGCCAGGCCTATCAGTTTCGGAGGGTTGGGAATGGGCGCCAACAATTGAACGTCTTCAAGCGCCAGGAAGGTCGAGGCCGACGTGGCGAGTTTCGCGATGCGACCGAGGGCGTCGGGGCCGGCCTGGAGTACCTGCAATAGATCGGCGGGGCCATCGGGCCAAGCGGCCGGGATATCGCATATCCCTTGGGCGGTTACCACGCCGTACGACGCCGACTTCTGATGCAAATACGTGGCGAGTTTCATGCCTAGTCGTATTCCTCTTCTTCGGTAGCGGCTGGCTTATCAGCCTCTTTCTTGGGCTTGCCCGCTTCGGGCTTTTCGTCGTTCAGGATGTCTTCCAACGACTGAGGTTTCGTGGGGTCGGAGGCTGGCTTGGTAGCGGGCGGTACTTTCTTGACGATAGGTTTTGGTGCTGGCTTGGTCGTCGGCTTGGCTGCTGGCTTCGGTTCAGTTTTCGGCGTAGGCTTGGCTACTACTTTCGGGGCTGGTTTTACCACAGCCTTCGGTGCGATCTTCGGCAGGGGCCTGGCTGCTGGCTTCGATGTGATTTTCGGCGCAGGCTTGGCTACTACTTTCGGTGCTGGTTTTACCACAGCCTTCGGTGCTATCTTCGGCAGGGGTTTGGGTGCGATCTTAGGTGTGATTTTCGGTGCCGGCTTGGCCACTACTTTCGGGGCTGGTTTTACCACAGCCTTCGGTGCTATCTTCGGCAGGGGCCTGGCTGCTGGCTTCGGCGCGGGCGCCTGTTTGACCGGCGTGGGGCGCCGGCGAACTGTGGGCCTTGGCGGTGTTGGTTCATCGCTGGTTTCGTCGAGGATCTTTATATTCTCGACTTTAATCAGGTTTGTACCGAGTTCCGCGACGTATTGCTTCTGGCCGTAAACACCGACGTATTTACCGTCGTATTGGTCCAGATCGGCACGGCCGCTGGAGGCTTGCACGTAGGCGATAATCACGCCGGTCTTGGGCGCCCGCAACACGGATCGCTTCGGGCCTGTCGCGCCGCCGGTATAAATTGCACTTGGGCGCAGAAAACCCTTTGCTGCGAAGGGCACTTCGTTTTGCACCTCGCGGCGGACGTCGATCTTGGTTCGATCCACGTCTAATTTTTTCTGTTGAGCGGCGGTTCGCTTGATGAGTTCGGCGACGTGTATGTCGCGGTTTCGTTTGGCAATTATGTTTTCGAGACTAATAATCGCGTAGTCTGCATAAGGTTGGAGCCCACTGTCCGCAGGCGCCTTGAACGCCTTGTACTTGGCCAGCAAACCCGGCAAATCCTGCTGTTCGGCGGGCTTTTTGAACTCCGCAATGCGATCGCTTTCCAACTGTCGAAACGCGACCACGGCAGGGGGATCGTTGGGTGGTGCGGGTTTGGTAGTCGGTTCGGCCTTGTCTGTTTTCACAGTTTTCGCCGGCGGGGTTGCGGGCGATCCGGCTGCTTTCGGCTCGGACTTTTTCCCTGGGTCCGGCTTGGTTACTTTTGGTTCGGGAGCGTCCAGAACTATTGTCGCCTTCGGTGCGTCACCGATGCGTTTGACGTATTTGCCGAAAATGTAGAAGTGCACTCCGCCCGGCGAGACGATTTTATAGTGGAGCCCGTCAGCTTCACCAAACACTTCCACTTTATCGCCTGAGTTCAGTTGAGTCTGCCGGTTGTAGAAGCGAATGCTACGTTCGGTTCCGGCGGCGCGAACCCACACGCGGTCACCGGTCAGCGTGCCGACCTTGCCGGACGGGTCCAGTTTGACGTACTTTTTGGCGATCACGCTGTAGGCCCCGCTGGGTGGGAGGATCTTCAGCCATCTGTCCGACTCGCCGACCACGGTTACTTTGCTGGGGCTGTCGACTTTCGTACATGGGTAGAAATCCGTTACGTTCGGCCCCGATCGAACATTCACGTTCGTGCCGGTGACTTCGCCTATATATCGGGTGAACGTTTCTTGGGCCAGCGCCGCCGGTGTCGCAGCCGACAGGATGGTCGCCACTATGCATAGCGTTATAATCGTCCCGGATCTCATGGTGTGCTCCTTCCGCCTGGACCGGTTTCATTGAGCTGATACTGCCTTGCCGGAACGTTATCATTTCCCCGGGATGCTGTCAATGGCGGTCAGGCGGACTGTGCGCAAGCTAAATGCCCAGGCATGCTTGTGAATGCGACTTTTTTGAGCGCCCAACCGATCAGTCGGGCAGGGAGATGGTAAACGTGGCGCCGGCTCCTGGTTGCGATTCCACTGAAATATCGCCGCCCAGGGTGCCCAGGACGTTCCGGCAGAAGGCCAGGCCCAGTCCATGCCCCATTCGCGGTGAATCCTCGTCCGTTTTAGTCGTGAAGAACGGCTGGAACACCAGTTCGATATTCTCCGGCTCGATCCCCACTCCACCGTCTGCGACGGAGAGCAGCGTGCGATCATTCTCCCGCTGCGTGGTGACGCGGACCCAACGAGGCCCGTTGCCTGCGATCGCAGCCTCTCGAGCGTTGATCATGAGATTCAGCAATACCTGCTGCAATTCGGCGCGCACCGTGGTAACTTTCAGGTCTGGCGGCACGTCGATTTCGAGGTCGATTAAATCCTTGCTCAGCGGACGGGCCAGGGCGTCGAGCGTATCGGTGACCAGTTCCGCCAGGCGAACGGGTTGTGGGCCGTCGGAATCGGCTCGGCTGGCTCCGAGCAGGGCGCGACAGATGGTGGCTGCCCGGATGCCGCCGTCGCTGGCGCGCGACAGGGCCTTTTCGACCAGTTGCGGATTCTTGCGGGCCAGTTGAGCGTAGTTGATAATCGGCGTGAGGATGTTATTGAACTCGTGGGCGACCATGGCGGTCATCGTACCGAGTGTCGCCAGTCGTTGAGCACCACGTAGCTGTAAACGAAGCGCCTCCACTTCCGACTGGAGGCGTTCGACCTGTTGCTGATGGCTGTCGAGCGTAGCTGTGTTCGAGTTCACGGTCCCGGTCCTTTATTTGGCACGCCCGCCCCGACATGTATTACAACACGCTGTACTGTTTTCGATTATCGGCTGAGAAAGTTGAAGAACTTGAAGCTCTCTACCGCAGAAATCCGATCGCGGCGGGGAGCAAAGGATGAATCACAGTGGAACCTGTCCAACAATTAGCTTTTCTGGTCGACCTGGCGGAGGCTGCGGGCATCGTAATTCGGCCAGCGCCGCCCGGCAGTCAAGGCGAGAGCGGTGGGGCGTTTGTCCGGCTGAGAGGGCAGGAAATACTGTTTCTGGACCTGTCGGCCACTCCTGCCGATCAAATCGCTGTAGTGGTATCCGCCATTCGCGACCGGGCCGAGTTGCAGGATCGCTTCATCCCGCCGGAAATACGTCAACTTTTTGATGCGGACGGGCCTGAATTGGATTTGTCAGGCAGAACCTAGTATTATTTCGCCCATGAATATTGAAGCCCATGGTGTGGACATGACCTCTTGCGAGAGGATTCGCCAGGCGGTCGAACGCCACGGAGATCGTTTTCTCCATCGTGTCTTCACTCCGTTCGAATTGGAATACTGCCTCGGCAAGAAACGCGAGATCGAGCATCTGTCTGGACGTTTCGCCGCCAAGGAAGCCGTCTTTAAGGTTCTGGGCACCGGTTGGAGCGGGGGGACTAACTGGACCGACATCGAGGTGCGTAATCGCCCTTCGGGACAGCCGGATGTTTTTCTCACCGGCAAGACGCGTGAAATCGCCGATTCGCAGGGTCTGGTGAAAATACTGATCTCCATCAGCCACATCGAAACGCACGCGATCGCCTCGGCCATCGGGGTCAAAGGCGACATAGCAGCCGAGTTCTGATCCGACTCCGGGCGCACTACCGAGCACATATTACAAAAATTACAAATATTGCAAATATTACCAAACGATCATGACGGATAACTCGCCAACGATATTCATTTCCGCAGCCGAAGCCAGCGGCGACGAGCACGCAGCCAAGTTGATCCGCGCGATGCGCGAAGTTCGTCCGAATGCGAAATTCGTCGGCGCGGGCGGCAGCAACATGGCCGCCGCCGGCTGCGAGCCGATCATGGACGGAGCGTTCGGCCTGGCCGACCAGGCCAGCATGCTCACCGGCCCGCTGTTCAGGTTCGGCTACTACTATCGCACGGTCAAACGCCTCCAGCGGGCGATCCGCCAGCTCAGCCCGGACGTCCACGTTCCGGTCGATTCCCCCGCGATGAACTGGCACCTGGCGGCTGCGGCGAAACAAACTGGTGCGAAGGTTGTCTACTACATCGCGCCGCAGGTTTGGGCGTGGGCGCCGTGGCGGGTAAAAAAACTGATCCGCCTGACTGACCACGTCGCATGCATCCTGCCGTTCGAAGAAGACTGGCTGCGGCGGCGGGGCGTGCAGGCCACCTTCGTGGGCCATCCGTTGTTCGACGATCTGCCAGCCGGGCCAGACCCCCGGCCGGACCTGCTCGAAGCCTGGACCCACGGAAAATGGAAGGTGACTCTGCTGGCTGGGAGTCGATCCAGCGAAATCAAGCAGCACAGCCGGGCGTTGGCGGCGACGGCTGCGGCGATCCGCAAACGCTGGCCTGGCGCGCTATGCACGTTCGCGCCGGGCGACGAACGGACCGCCAAGTTGGTTCGCGCATCGTTGGACGAGGGCGATTTGCAATACGTCGGCATCGAAGCCGGGCGGACGGCCGAGTTGCTGGGGGAATCTCATTTCGCCGTCACGGTAAGCGGGACGATCACGCTGGAGGTCGCCCATTATGGCGTGCCGATGGTGATCTTCTACCGCACGAATCGCCTGGCGTACGATCTGCTCGGGCGCTGGCTGATCCGCACGCCGCATCTGTCGCTGGTGAACATCCTCGCGGCTCGCTGCCCGCACAACCCTGGCGGCAAGCGCATCGTTCCCGAGTTGATGCCATGGCACGGCCGCGATCGCGAACTGAGCTCCATGGTCCTCGAGGTTATGGACGAGCCGGGCTCTCTAGTGGAGATGCGAAAGAGGCTGACGGCGATGACCGCACCGCTGCGAGTTGCACAGCCTCGTAGTGCGTCGCTCAATGCAGCCGAGCTGGTATTCCGCGTGCTGTCCGAAGGTCGTTGACTACGACACGGGCGATCCTGCCGGCAGGGGCTCGGATGGCGTCAGAACCACGACTTTCCGCTGATCGTCCTGCTCGCAAGATCCGGCCAGGAGCATGCCCTGAGATTCCAGGCCTCGCATTTTTCGCGGCGCGAGATTGGCTACGACCACGATCTGTTTGCCCAGCAGGGCTTCGGGCGCGTAATATTCCTTCAGGCCGGCGATGATCTGTCGCTGCTCGCCGCCGAGGTCGATTTTCAGCACGATCAGCTTGTCGGCGTTGGGATGCTCGGATACTTCGACTACCGTCGCGACGCGCAGGTCGAGCTTGACGAAATCGTCGTATGTAATGGTCGGCTTGCCCTGAGATTCTTCGCACATCGTGGATGCCTTTCATTGAATGCTTGGCCCGTAGGTCGATCCGCCGGGCGACTCGCGAAAAGTGTACGCATTTTACCGCGATCAGGCAAGTATCGGCTGCAATCGCTGGCCAGGGAGGCGGCGCGACCGTACAATGGCCTCGCAGGTGGGGCGGCAGTGTGTGGACGGCTGTGTGGACTAAAGTGCCCCGCCGCCGCGATCAGGAGAGTCTCGATGAGCGATAATGCAAAGGTATATCCGCTGAAGTTTCGGCCGATCTACAAAGAAAAAATTTGGGGCGGGCGCAATCTGGAGCGGTTGTTCGGGCGCGACCTGCCCGCAGGCGCCGCCATCGGTGAAAGCTGGGAGCTGGCCGACTTGCCACAGGGCGTCAGTGTTGTTGCGAACGGCCCCCAAGCGGGAAAAACGCTGTCAGAGATAACGCGTGAGTGGGGGGCGGACTTGCTGGGCGGTCTGGCCGGCGGGGCGTTTCCGCTATTGCTGAAGTTTCTGGATGCCAACGATATTCTCTCGCTCCAGGTGCACCCGGATGGCCGGGCCGTCGAAGAAATCGGCCCGCCTGCGGCGCTGAAGACCGAATGCTGGTACGTAGTAGAGAGCCGCGACGGCGCGATTTTTAAGGGCGTCGAGCCCGGCACGAACGAAGATGAGTTCCGCCAGGCGATCGAGAACGATTCCGCCGAGAAAGTAGTCCGAAAGATACCCGTCGAGTCTGGCGATTTCCACTATCTGCCGGCCGGCACGGTGCATGCTGTCGGCGCCGGGCTGGTCATTGCTGAAGTGCAGACCCCCTCGGACACCACGTATCGGGTGACCGACTGGGGCCGTGGCCGCGAGATCCACGTCGATCGCTCGATGCAGTGCATCCGATTTGACCTGACCGGCGACGAACTTCCTGGCGCCGACGGCGAGACGCTGCTGGTGACGGATTATTTCACCGTTGCCATGGGGCACGGGGCGGCGATAATACCGGCCGGGCGATGCGTGGCGCTTATGTTTCTTGGAAGCGGCCTGAATGATGGCCAGGCAGTAATTAGCCATGGCGGGGCGGTCGCCCCGGCCGTCACTGCCAGAGCGGGCGACACCGTTTTGCTGCCGGCGGGGCTTCAAGACGCTGCCGTCGCCGCACCTGAAAACTGGAAATACCTTATAATAACTCTGCCGGAAGTACCATGAATGAGCCCTATGAAACGCCTTGCATTCATTATAATAATCACGCTGCCGCAGACGTAATAAGTCGAACCTACGCTAAGCTCTGAATTCAGATAGAAAAAAAGTTGCCGGAGACACAATGAGTCAGCCACACGGAAAGTTACGAATCCAGAAGCACTTGGCCGCCATGGGCGTCGCATCGCGTCGCGCGGTGGAAGAAATGATCCTCGAAGGGCGAATCAGCCTGAACGGGAAGCTGATTAGCGATGTGCCGTGCTTTGTGGACCCCCTGGCCGACGAAATTCGCGTTGACGGCCGACCTGTACGCAAACGCCCGCCCAAGCTGACGTATTTCCTGCTGAACAAGCCCAAAGGCGTGGTTTGCACGCAAAGCGACCCGCAGGGGCGTCCGCGGGCAGTCGACCTGCTGCCGAAAACGCCGGAGCGGCTGTTCTGCGTCGGCAGGCTGGATGCGGACAGCATAGGCGTGATCCTACTGACCAACGATGGCGAACTAACCCAGCAGTTGACGCACCCGAGCTATGGCGTGCCGAAAACATACGTCGTGCAAGTCGATGGGGGCATTGGCAGCGAGGAAATAGAGAAACTCAAACGCGGCGTGTGGCTGGACGGCAACCGGACAAAGTCGGCCAGCGTCAAAGTGCTTCGCCGATCGCACAAAATGAGCCTGATCGAGATCCAATTATTCGAAGGCCGAAATCGCGAGATTCGCCGGCTGCTGGCCCGTCTTGGACACAAGGTCCGTCGGCTGAAGCGAGTTGCAATCGGTAAGATCACCGACCGCGGGCTGAAGGTCGGGAGTTGCCGAGAGCTGACGCCGGCCGAGGTCCGTAAGTTGAAACCGAGGCCCACCGACTGATATTATCAACTGCGATGGAAGCCGCCGGGTAAACAAAATGCCCCTTGGAGTTATTGATAATAATGCTCCGAGGGGCGTTTTTTTGTGTCCGATAGGGCAGGGCGGTCATTTCATAATTTCTCGCACAACGGCCATAATTTCTCGCACAACGGCCATAATTTCTCGCGCAACTGATATATCAGCAATGCTAGCTGTGTAAGGCCAACGAATAGGATGACTAGCGTTAGCCATTTCAAGCTCTTAGTTAATTTTGTCATTTCTGCGGATTGTTTGTGCATGTCGTTCATTAACCGCTCTTGGCGTTCGACAGTGCGAGTCATTACATGGGAAGCGACAATAGGCAAGGCATCTTTCGCACGCTGTTTACCCAACTCTGGTATCTGTCTCAATGCCCCCGCTGAATGCTGATCAAAAAGCTCCGCGAACCTGGCATCTTTCTCTTCTAGACTCATGCTCTCGGCGTTTCTATCTTCTATCTTCATGCTAATTACCTTTCGCGCCGACGGCCTTTGCGATCTTATCGGCTCGCTTGTCGGCCTTGTGACTCGATACGACCATGATTGCATGAATCACGCCGGGAAACCAGAATAGCAGGCATAGAAAAACGTTTAAAATGGCCGTGATCGGTTTCGCACAAAGAAGCACGGCCAGCGGCGGTAACAGGATCGCGAAAAGGTATCTCATTTTTTCCCCTTGTGGAAAAGGTTTAAGAATTACGGGCCATTGCGGTTGAGGAATGAATACCAAGCCGCTCGCGGGGCGTCAATAAGTAAAATCACCACAATGGTCTGAATGGCAACGTGTCCACTGCGTTATTACCCGAGCAGAACCACAGGTAGGGGTATTGCCCGCGGAATACCTGTAACGTCCGATAATATATGTTAAGTTTCTGTGAGGGCATAAGTTATAACTTTTATGTTGACTGTAACGTCTGTTCCGGCGAAAACGCATTAGTAGAACATTGCAACAGAAGCGAAGAGGCATTGATTGGAAATGGGAGAGCAAGCGAAAGGCAGTATAAGCGAAACGAAGTACAAGCGAAAAAGCACTGTGGACTAACAAAATTTAGAGCATGG
>SDBV01000526.1_pt1 | contig 54953 bp, 117 predicted proteins | sample 2277081 | NCBI WGS metagenome assembly SDBV01 (sample SAMN10402039, study PRJNA504765) | marine sediment metagenome | isolation source: marine sediment core GS10_PC15, 223 cmbsf | place: Arctic Ocean: Southern Knipovich Ridge | collected 2010
GTAGGAAGAATAGCACTAGGCTTATGTAATTCAACTTTAACGGTACCATATATTAATCTTACCTTTAAAGATGAGGAAACTACAATTGCTACTAACGCTACAATTGATACTTCAACTTGGAATTATTACTTGGCATCTGGAGATGGAACTATTAACAAGACCTTGTTATATTCGACAACAGATGCAAATGAATCTTATGGATTTTGCTTTATACCATCAGATAGAACTGTTACTTCTGCTTTAGAACTTCAATATTCAGATACAGGTTATCCTCAAAGAAGATGGTCAACGTCTGGTTCTTTAACTAATACTACAACTACTCCAACGCTTTACATGTTAGCGTCCGCAGACGGAACTTACTCAGTTTATCAAGTACAAGATACAGTAGGTAATGGTATCCAAGGAGTAGCGGTAACAGCTGAAAGACAATTTGCAGGAGTATGGACATTAGTAGAACAGGGAATAACTGATTCTGCAGGTGGATTTACAGCGTGGTTAAACCCAGACTATGACCATAGATTAACATTTACTAAGTCAGGGCTTACAACTCAGCAAATAACAATTAGACCTAGTTCATCTACTTATACTGTTGTTATGGCTGGTGGAGATTCAGCTGCAGCTTACAACTCTAGCTTAGAGGGAGTAGTATGGAATATTTATCCGGACTTAGGTAAGATACTATTCCCGAATACAACACAATTATTCTTATTTAATGTAACAGCTAATAAGAGTAATATGGTTTCATGTAAGATGGAGATTGTTAATAATAATTCTATTTCACTTGGGACTACTACTGGGTGTAATTCTATTGGTGGTAACTTATCATTATCAATTCCACTTGGTATGAATAGAAGTTTTAGAGGTATTTATTCTTTAGATATGGGAGATGGTTATATAATTATTGATGCAGATTCATATTGGACAGCTATGACATTAAATATACCTGAAAGAGGAACACTAGTTGCTTTCTTTAAATATGCTAGAGATTTAAATGAGTTCGGTAGTGATAGCGCTCGTCAGGAATATTCTAGAATAGTTTTGTTTTTTCTTATACTTTCAATTGTAATGGCGTCTATTAGTTTAACCACTGGTTGGGATTTAATAACCTCAGGTGGCTCATTAGTGTTTATGTTCTTTGTAATATTATTTGGTTCGTACTCCGGGTTCTTAACAATTAGTTATGCCGGTTTAAATCCCTGGATGGATCAATATGTGGTTGCGATGATAAGTGGGATATTTACGATAGGATTTATATTTAATAAATTGGAGAGGAGAGCTTAGGATGGGAAAAATGTTACCTATGTTATTATTTATTGTTGCTATTAACTTATCGTTAGTTATGTTTCTAGGAGTTGATGCTCCATTATCTTCACTATGGGATTTAATACAGGCCCCACAAAACTGGGGTAACTTATCCTTACTTAGTTTATTCGGAGACGTTATAGGATTAGCTTCAGTTATAGGAGTTGTGGTTGGGTCGTTCTGGACTAAATCTGATTTTCTGGTGTTTGCAGGTATAGCAGGTGTGTTCCTAAGTTTCGGAATATCTATCTCTAGCTTATTCACACAATTAAATTCTAACCCTGTATTTGGACCAGGGCAATCATATATCGCGATATTAGTAATAGCTCCTATAGTCGTTGCTTATATTTATTTCGTACTGAAGTGGTGGCGTAACAGCGACTGAGGGATAAAACAAAAATGAATATAACATATAAATATGAAGCAAATAAAAAAATGGAGGAAATAAGATAAGATGGTAGTATATGCAGCATTCGATATGGTGTATCTCTTTGTAGAGATGACTTTCGGTAGTATATTTATTTCAGGGATAGGGCTAGCAGCATTATTCTTTTTTATAGGAATGATAGGTAGAGAAAGTTTTATAACAAACATGATGATAGTCTCATTCTTTTTAATGACATTTGCAATAGGATATGTGGGAGGATTTGCAACAATGATATTGGGATTAATATCTATAGTATATGCATTTAATGCGGTAACTAATTACATTACTTCAGGATCATAATGGAAAGATTAACAGAAAAACAACGTCTAATAAAATTACTTATAGCCAAAGAGGTAGCAAACATAGGCAGCGTTCCGCTCCCTAAAACTAATATCTTTACAACAAATGAATTCAATACATCTACGCTTGAGTTTAAGAGAGCAATAAATAAAGGAGTAGGAAATATAAATCCGAGGTACCGATATGGTTATTAACTTTTTTGGGCAATATCTGATTATTGGTGTTTCCATAATTAACGCAACATATTTAAATAAGGGAATACTAGTAAGATGAAGAGAATGAAGAATAAACATAATGGTCATAAGAGAAAGAGAGCCAGTCCCACAACTCCTAGAAATATAGACCTTAGAATTTCTCCTGTCGGTAATATGTTCGGACTAAATAACTTAGCCCAGGTTAGAAAATCTTCTATCTCCAAGCCTTCGGCTTATAAATCTAAGATTCGAAGGATAGCTCACAAGCCAACAAAAACAGAGCAGATGGGTTGGAACCAACTTAAACAAAAGTACCCATATATGAATCCTAATTCTGATATTGACTTTGATGGTTTAGTTAATTCTAGAGATTGTAAGCCACTTGACCCATCTAAAGATGGAATTTTTAGTAGATTCGTAGGAAGGATTACTGGAGATAAATATGGTCAGAGTGATGCAGAATATAAAGCTGAGAGAGTAGCTAAAAAGAAAGAGAGGACTGCGTCTAAAGCATTTGAGAAAGAGCAGATATCTCAAAGAAAACCAATAAGATTAGCAAGACAGATTGAGAAGAAAGAAACGCAGCTTGCACAACAAATAACTGAAGAGGGATATGCTCCTTTACCTTCAAAGATTAGGAGGGAATTCCGTAAGGAACAATTTAAAGAAGCGGTAAAAAGGATTAAGAAAGTTACACGTCCACCAAAAATAATTAGTGGGATAACGACTTTTGCGGAGAAGAGACTTAAGGAAAGAATACTAACTAGTAGAAAAGAGATAGTTGCAGCAAAAGTTAAAAGAGAAAAAGGTATAGTTAAAGCTGTAGAACGATTTGCTGGCGTTAAGACGACATCAACGAAGAAAGGTAAGACCGCCAAAGGTCAAAAACAAGCTGGAGCAGGAAGACCAAAACAATCATATAAATATAAAGACCCAAGAACAGGTCAACCTATATCTGCAGTTCAATATCATAAATTAAGAAAACAACTAAAGAGCCAAGCTAAGACGGTTGAAACTCAGACAGAGATTAAACAAAGATTTGCTTTAGCTAAGAGAGGGCTATCACCCGAGGAAGTAGCCGCGGCTCAAGAAGCTATGAATGCCAGGATGGCAAAGCTAAGGGCTATTAAAGAAGCTAAACAACAAGGGATAGTAGTAACAGAAGAAGGTGGCCCAGAGTTTGAAGAGCAAGTCATACAGCAAGAAGCTCAACAAATTCCAGAAGAAGTAATTCAACAGGCTCAAGCAACGCCTTCGGCTCAAATTCAGCCTCAGCCGCAACCAAGAAATCAAAGAGTACAACACGTTGAAAGAATGACTGCAGTTCCAGGTTCTTATGGGATACCACCAGGGTATAGAGTACAAGATGATATAATGACAGGTAAAAGGAGATTAGTTCCTTTGCCGCCACGGGAGGCGTGGACGAGATAAAATGAATATATTAAAAATGGCAAGTAAACCAAAAGAACCAGAATGGATTCCAAAGTAATTGACTTTTATAAGCCAAATACTAACGGAAAGAACGGCGATGTAGACCGTGCTATTAGAAACGCTCGTAGAGCCACTTGCGGGCTCGCTGAGAAAGAAGTAATGGTTAAAGCACAGAATGTATCCAAGATAGCTAAAGGTCTTCAGAATCGTGGATATACAGTAATAGGTACATCTTATGATAAACCAGGAACTAAATTTAAAAAGCTTTGGTTCATCCAACAGGGATTAGGAAGCTTATAGAAAAAGGATAGGTCTTTGACCTAAACCCTTTCGTAGAAAAGGGAGTTGGCTTCGCCATCTACCATTAAATTTAAACTAAATTTAATTGAGGTAAAAAATGAAACAAAAAATTAAAATAAAAGTAAAACAAGCAACTGTTAAAGGAAAAGTAAAGGTTAATCCATGGCAAGCTCATCTAAAGAAAACTTATGTTAAAATGAAAGCAAAGGATAAATCGGTTATGCTTAAGGATGCTATGAAGAAGGCAAAACTTACTTATAAAAAGAAATGAAATCAATATGGGGTATTAAACTAATAACTAAAAAGAAAGATATGAACTGGGCTGAAGCTAAATGGGCGAACCCAACCTTAAGACCAAATAGAGATTATGATAACGATGGAGTTAAGAATCAATTTGATTGCCGTCCGTTAAATTTTTTAAAACAGCATGAAGATAGCTTACCGTCTGATAGTAAATGGAAAGTTAAGATGACCGAAGATTTCTCAACTATTGGAAATTTAAAAAGATATATAGATAAAAAAGAATAATTTTTTATAATAAAGTTAGGTGAAAAACTTACTATTTTGGTAATAGTATGAAAGTTAACTAAGAATTAAAGACGGTAGATTTAAAAGAACAAGAAATAAAATAGTTTTTAAACAATTACTACTTGCAAGTAACAACGAAAGCTTTATAAACTATTAAGCCTTAAACTTAAAATATTGTTTGAGTTAACGAAAAGTTAAATTTAAGAAGATAAAGATGGTAAGGATTAAAAAGGAAAGCACTAAATATAATAAACTATATTGGATAAGGATGAAGAATAATCCAGAAATGTACAGAAAGAGAAAGGAATCTAATAAGAGATGGAGAGATAAAAATAAAGAACAAATAAATATAAAGGCAGTAGAATATAGAAAAAATAACTTAGAAGAAGTGAGAAAGAAAAATAGAGAATATGGAAGGCTTAAGGAGTATGAAAAAGCAAGAGGATATCATAAAAAATGGTATCAAAAGAATAAAGAAGCAGTAAGAGTAAAATCAAAAGAGACGTATGATAAAAATATAATGAATCCGGTATGGAAACAAAAAGAATTATTGAGATGTAGATTAAAATATAAAAAATTTAAAGAGAAATATAAAGAGAGCAGAAAAAAATACTATAAAACACAAAATGGTAGGATGAATATGAGAAAGCACGTTTGGGATAGAAGGGCGCGGGAGAAAGAAGTTGTCCATTTGTTTACGAAAGAGCAGTGGATAGATAAACTAAAAAAAACAAAAGGTATTTGTAAATCTTGTATGAAGAATGTCGGAGAAAATAATTTAACATTAGACCATATAAACCCACTAAGTAAAGCAAAAAAAGAAGAGATATATACTATAGATGATATCGATGCAATATGTAAAAGTTGTAATTCTAAGAAGAGTAATAAGTTAATAGTATAAAAACAGTTCTCAGTCTTATTATCAAAGATAATATAATTAACGCAATCTATTTAAATAGGGAGTTACTAGTAGATACATGGTGAATAGAAAATGAATACTAAAATATTACTGAAAGGAGGTAGATAGATAAATGGAAGAAAAAAACATATCAATTTTAATTGCTGGGTTTGTAGCTTTGATAATAGGTATTTCATTGATAGGAGTAATTGCTACTACAAGTAATGAGATAACTAATATTGTTAATATATCTGGGGAGAACATAAGTTATGAGTCTGCTAGAAATTTAACTGCTGATGGTAAGGGGGAGATAATAGGAGGATTTACATTTTATATTGCAAATATACCTACAGGATGGAGAGCGACAGGTTGTCCTATTGAAGGTTTAATATTACATAATGGTTCAGTAGTATGGACAGCGGTAGATTATAACTTTACAGCTTCAACTGGAGCTATAATGTTTAACAATAGTGCCAATGTAAACGACACCGGGTATAACACTACGGCTGCTACTTACCAATATTGTGAGATAGATTACATCACAGAAGGCTGGCAAAGAACAGTGCTTAACTTAGTTCCAGGATTCTTTGCACTAGCATTACTAGGTGTAGGGATTGGATTATTTTATGCTGTAGGTAAGAGAGAAGGTATTTGGTAAACTTAGTATTAGTTTAATAAATAGGATGAATTTATCTATAGGTAGTTACAATGTAACTATCCAATAGGTAGATGAATCAAGATTCTATTTATCTATAATTTAATAATAAAATGGAAAAACAAAACAAAACATTAATAGCTAAAGCGATTACGCCATTCGATAAGGATAACGTAGAGAACTTAAACACTATGGAGTTTGAACTTAATAGAGATGTAGACGTTAAGATAGTTAGTGATAAAATAGGTAAAAGGAGTCAAATCAAGCAAAGCTTGGTTCGTCAACCTTTCACTCGTGAAAGGAGGTTAATAAAATAAAATGGTAGACGCGTTCACAAAATCAGTATCTAATATTATACCTGGGATGATGGCTTTAGGATTAGTAGGGAAGTCATCTAAGCTGGCGAAGGATTCATTAAGTGGTAAAGCTAAAGAAGGAGACTTTATAAAGGCATCAGTAGAGACCTTAATAGGAGTTCCTATGATAGGTGCAGTAGCAGGTCAAGTAGCAGCACTATAATCTTTAAGGAGAAAGAAGACAAACATGGAAGCATGGAATAAAAACACAGGAAAAGATGTAGTTAAAACTGCAGGTAAAGCAATAGTTGTCTGTGGGGCTTTAGTAGTATTTGGATTAACTTTAGGTATGGTAGGCCCAGCATTTAATCCATAATAATAAAAAGGAGTCGCGGGCAAAGCCCGACGTCAACCTTTTTATTAAATAATAAAAAGGAGTTGGTTGGCGAAGCCAAACCATTCACCCTTTCGTCGGGCAAAGCCCGTGCACGAATAAAATTCGAGAAGAAAAGGGAGGTACTTTATATGGAAGGAGAGAAAAGTAAAATTGAAGTATGTAAGGATACAGGAAAACAGATAATCCAAGCAACAGGTAAAGTGGTTGCATCAACTTTAACATTAGGTAAAGCTAAGGAAGATTTATCTGGAGAGTAATTTTACATTACCAAAACGCTTGCTTTATTTGTTTGTCGCATTGACTTTTAAGTACCCTATATGTTGGGTCCTTATCTAAAATATCTAGAGCAATACCTAATTTATCTTTTACTTCTTTATTATTTCTTAATTTTTTATTTATCTTCCAATCCTTTAACCTTTCAGATACCTCTAAAACATCTTCATTTATATCTTGGTATATATGGTCTCTATGGATGACCCCTACTTTTTCAATAAGTTTTAAATTAACAAGGTCCTTTACAATATCATGAGAATATCTTCTTGGGATTCCCTTGGTATTACTCCCATCTTTGTCACATAAAATTATCCTTTGAATAATCTTTCTTAAGCTTGTACCAGAAATACGGCTACCCTTCATTTGCTTTTTTATTTTCATATAAAGATAGGCATAAATTAATGGTATCTGCTTCAAGGTCCTTTGTTGCTTAGATTTTTTATCAACCATTATTCAAAACTAGATATACTTCTAGAATTAGGATTTTTATCTTCGAGGGGGATTAATGATCCATTTAAAAATATATCATAATTATCTTCAATTGAAGCATTGTAGAATATATCTGACAAATAATCAGAGTCTATTAATGTTTGATTAAGTTCATAACAAGCCTCGCATGGATTAGATAAGATCTCTTCACATATTTTTTTATCTTGATAATATCCATAAGCCATTACCATAAGTAATGCCCAAAATAATATCCATGGAAGTTCTTTTTTAAAACCTTCCCATACAATAAGTTTCTTACCATTCTCTTTCAAATGTTTAGTGTTATTCTTTTTTGTCATTTTAATTTATTCGTATTCTAGTGTTGAAATTTCTTCAATTAAACTATCATCTCGATTTTCTCCAGTTATAGTTCTTTTTATAGAACGAAAGAAATTTCCTATACCTTTAAATAAAGGGGATAGTGGTTCTTTTAATGGACGATATAAAATATAGATACCTATAATTGCAACTACCCATGGTATAACTGCATTTAAAATTGCATCAAAATCAGCCATTTGTATTCTCCTCAGGAAGAGCCGGTTCTACATTTAATAATCTTGACCCCCGTCTTTTACAATCTCTTATACATATCCTTGCTAATTCTACTGTATCTTTAGCATTATCATATTCTTCTTGTTCTTTTTTAGTAAGCGTAAATAGGTCTTTTATTATTGGAGATATTTTACCACGACTAAATAATATCTTTCTTAAGAAATTTTCATCTCTAGGTATTAATCTAATTGCCCTGTCCCATCTTCTATCTGTGTACCATATAGTTTTACCATCTATCTCTATACGGAATGTTTCTCTATTCACTATAAATGCTAATCTAATTTTCTTTATCATTGTTTATTTAAAATTTATATATAAGGCCCGAAGGCCCCATATATAAATTGTTTATATCTTTTGGTTTTATATATCTGAGTTCTTGAGACTATTCATAATGTCTATCTATAAATGTCTTCAACGTAACAAATTGGTAAAATGCTATTAATACCTTAAGAGACATACTTAATATAATCCCACCATTTATTATACCTGGGATTGCTATTAGAATTACTGTAGGAAAGAATAATAAAAAGTAAGTCATAAACTTATCCCTTACATCTTCTTCTACAACTATCTCCGACTCCTGCTTATCTATTGTTTTTTTCTTTGCCATTTTATCTTGAGTTCCTTGCTGCTTCTTGAGCATAATTTAAAGTTCTTCTAATAGCTTCTGTGTTATCTATTATTTCACCAGTCTTAATATTTCGATATCCACTATACGCTTGTTGTTCAAACATCTCCCACTCCATTTCTAGGAGGTCCTTTTCTGCTTCAACAATTTCTATTGGAACTTCTGGAACAACTTCTTTTTTAACTGAACCTTTAGGCCTGCCTCTTCCTTTACTTTTTGGCTTAGGGAGTGGTTCCTCAGTCACTTTTTCTACAGGGCTATCCTCATCTTCAGCTAATAATTTATCAATATCGTAATCCTCGTCATCCTCAAAATTATCTGTTTCTTTATCCATGTTTTTATTCCTCCTTTCAGTAATTGTTTACAATTACGGCATAGGTCTTTAGACCTATTTAATATTTATACTATACCTTCTTCTAATTTATTTTCAACAGCAGTCGTGTTAATTGATTCTTCATTTGTTTCCATAATTCCCATTATACTTAAATATGCCTGGTATTGTTGAAATGTTGTTACTAAATTAGATGATAAAAAAATGAATGCTGCAAAACAATTTACTCCAGTCATTATCTTAATAAATAAAGAAAAATCTGTACCGAAGATTGTTACCGTTGCCATAACAAATATTCCCACAAGGATAAGGGCGATACTCAGTAACGATGATTCAAACTGAACCCGTTGACCAACATTAGACATAGCTTTACCTAGAAAATTTGGAAAACAATAATTACCCTTAGTCTTTTTTAATTTTTTAGAACCAACAGCATCACTTGTGGCGCCTTGCTGTTCATCAGAACCAGCCACCGTCACCACCTCCTTCGCTACTTTCTACATCAGGAAGAAAACTAGCTCCAACAAATCCTCCGACAATGACACCAATCAAAGCTACTATAGAACCCCATTTCATAGAGTGAGTTATATACATCATAACTATAAAGACTATAGTACCGAATACAAAGCCACCTATAAGTGAAAAATCCATATCAAGAATACCTTCTGCAATATTCTTCCTAAACACCGCTGTTGCAAAAAACAAAAGAACTATAATAATCCACAATATACTACAATCAAATCCTTCAAATCCTGCAAAACATCCGAATGCCATCTTTATTTCTTACCTCCCTTTTTATTCTTCTTGTTTATTCTATACTGGTTAGACCTTTCTGCTGATTGAAAAAATCCATTCATACAGAACATAACCAAAACAAACCATAGACCAATATTAAAAAGAATACTCCAACTAGTTGTAGACTCCAATACTAAATCACTAATACCAAATTTTCCAATATATATCACAAAGAAAAACATGAAGAATCCATATACTATACCTTCTAATTTAAAATAATCTATTAACTTCATCTTTTATTCTCCTTTTTATTTAAAAAGGTGGACGGCGAAGCCGACTCCTTTCCTTTTTTCTTTTTCTCGCTTTTAAACTTACAAGACCCTACGTGGCTGGTATAATTAAAAAGTAATTGTTTTTCACTAAGAGAGAAAAACGGTTTTTTACAATAAGGACATAACTTTTCAAATACCTTTGGTTTATCTTGTTCCTCAGCTTGTTCATCTTTTTTTACCATTTAAGTTAAATTATTTTTACTCCTATAAAGTAGTAGCTATACTATATCTATATATACTATCCTTTATAAATGTTTCGGTACTACTTTTAAGTAGCAACTTAAAAGTATTTCCATACTTCTTCGAAGTATTATACTACTACAGAGTAATAACATCATAGGTTATTCCCACCATTACAAAGTAATTGAGTAGTTAATTTTTATAATTTCCAATCAAGATATTTCGTAGAATCGATATCGATGTATTCCTGCATAAGCTTTTCATTACCAGAATAAGTTACAGACCATATTTTAATAGGCCCAACTATACCAACTGGGTCATAATAAAATATTTTATTATCTTGATTAAATATATTTGGTTCCATATGAGCTATTTTAAAGTTTGGGAACTTCTCAGTTGGATCATCTAATAGATATAAATGGGAGAATAAAGTCTTTGTTACCATTGGAGATATATATAGCAAAGCACCTTTGTCATTCACATTGCCGGCACCGTCGACACGAGGTATTATTTTTATAGTTCCATTTAAACCTTTACCGGTATCATAATAATAATCATATTCATCCTGGGCATACCTTAAAGGGACATTAGTTATTATACCTCTATTAAAGATTAATAATTCTATATCACTAATAGTGTTATTGCTTTTAGTTACTAAAACTCCATAAATAACAGATTGTGATTGTGGGAAGAAATAAGACGTCCCATTAAGTTTATAACTAATATCTTCATCTAATCCTATTCCACCTTGATAGAATAAAACAACTGAGTCTTTAGTTTCACGTGTTTGTTGTTCGTCTAGTATCATAGTTGATACTGTGGAAAATCTATCATAATCTTTATTACTTCCTATGCTACTATAAGCACCATACTTTCCTATATCAGTGCTATCAATTAAAAGATAATCTACTTCATGATTATATAAAAATTCTAGCGCATCTTCTTGATTATCTCCAGTAAGCACATGTCTTCCCATTAAATAATTCCAATAGGTTATTACATTGCCACCGTCGGTAACTGTTGCCCTTTCCCCTATAGCCTGAATCCAATACCCGTAGTCCCACCAATGAGCGAAGACAGCATCAGTTGAGGTATCATTTCTAACCCAACTCATAGCATTTTGCCACTGAAAATTATAATATCCAGGAACAAAGCTATATGCTTGAGTTGATGTTGTTTGATAAAAAGTATAACCAGTAAAGACACTTGATAATATAACTAAAATACATACACCTATTATTAACGGTTTTTTCAAATCAGAAGACCCGGTCTTTACATTTAAAATATCTTTAGCCGAATATACCAACTTAACAATTAGATAGCCTACAAAGATAGGAACGACTGATGCTAAAACCATTGTTAATCTTATTGCTCCACGGACGGTAAATAGACAAAGGATAAATAATGATATTAGTAATAGATATTCAAATTTTACCTTCTTAAATCCATCATGATTATTTTTTGTATATTTAATAGAGTAATATAATGTTACAACAAGAAACAAAACCAATGAACCAATAAAGAAGAGTCGGCTAATAAAATTAGCTCCATTAAATATACTATTTGGAGATATTTTAGAAAATATTATCCCAATTAATAGAATCAAATATATCATAGTCAGCCTAACGGAATCCTTTTTCTTTAGATTATTAAAGGCTTCTTTAAAAAACATTACAGCTCCTATCATAAACAATGTAAACATTAGAGGTATCTTCCCGATGAAAGGCCCGAAGTGACCTAACCATTCATTTAAAAAAGGGGGACGGTTCTCAGCAACGGTAGTATTCCATCTTCCAGTAATAGGGTTGAATAATAGCTCATACATTACTTGAAGCTTCTCATAAATAAACTGAGGCCCAAAGATTATTAAAGACAATGGGACCAATACTACTAAAGAGATAATAATAGAAAGAATGTTCTTCGGTATCTTCTGATTTAATTTATTAAGGAAGTTGATATTTGCAATTCCAGTATTCCATAAAATTAAGTGAATAGTTAAAAAGAACCATAGGATTATACACACACTTGTATAAGATAATGAGAATAAGCTACCAACCGTAAACCAATTAGAGAATAGAATCATTATAGCGAATGTAGTAATCATCCATGAAGTATATGCTGAATAAGATTCTTTATCAATCTTATTAAATAGAAAAGCTAATAACATTGCTACAAAAATTGTTCCGAATACATAGAGTGCTCCACCCCATACAAATCTCATAAGAGTTGTTGCTATACCAGCTAACACTCCTAAGAAAATAGAGCTTTTCATCTTACTAGACTTAATAGACTTTAAGAATAGATAGAAGGCCAAGAACATAAATAAGAACCCAGCTGATTCTTTTTCTGGGATACCTGCTACTGTTCTTGCTAGTAGAGATGGCATTACTATAAAGAAAAATGTAGAGATAGAAGCTATAATATTAGCTTTTGTTTTATATTTTGAAACAAAGATTTCTCTAACAAATAAGAAGAATATAATGATAGTTAATCCAAACATTATAACTGGGAATATTACACCAGCAAATTCCATATTAAAGTCTCCAAACAGATTAGCTACTTCATAGGTCCCATAAATCATATAGGGTAAAAGTATTGTTTCTCTAGAATTATCTACACCTAGTGGTACATTTCTAAGTGTATCTGTAGCGGGTAGAGCACCGTTGTGAGCAATGATTTTTGCATTCTTAACAAATGACCAAGGGTCTAAGTCTGGGCCCAGTGTCCAATCGTTCTTTGAATGATCCCATAACCCAGGTAATCCTCCATGGTCGGTCATTGGTAGTGTTCGGATATAGACTCCAAGAACTACTAAAAGAATTAGAATTACTGGGAAGATAACCTTTGAACTTCTAAAGAAATTACTGGCTTTCTCTTTTCTAGCATTAAGAATATCTTTCTCCATGTTCACTATATTCACATTACTCTTTGTGTTCGTCATGTTCTATAATATAATTTAAAATAAAAAAATAAAAATTGTTACGGTTTATTCCGTAGGGGTTACTGCTTTCTTCTTCCTATCAGCTATCTTTTCTTGTAGTTCACGTTCGACAGTTGCGTCTAAAGCTTCAAAATCAATTTTCTTATTCTTTGTAACCTTGGCAAATTCAGAGAATTCATCCATTAAATCTATATCGTCATTCTTGGCGATTTGTTTAATCTTTCCAACAACATACATGTCAGCTAGACTTTGTCTGTATTGTTTACTTTTACTTATCCCAAATCTATCAAGAATAAATAGACCGATAAAGAATAGAAATATAATAGGAATTAAATTGATTAAAATTATTTCACTCATTTTTTATTAACCTCCTTTCTTATCATTATCACTATATATAGACTATCCTTTATAAATCTTTTGGTATTACTATAAAGTAACAACATTATATTTAGGCGCTATTTAAATTATAGATTTTATTTTATAATAATCCATTATCTTCAATCCCACTTTTATTAGGATATTTGTAACCGAAAGATTCACTTAATATTTTTCTGAATAATGGCATCCAATAAGTATATTTAAGTTCCTTATAGACATATCTTCGCCCATCTAATTCAACTTGTTTTTCTACTTTTTGGTGACAAGATTTATGCAAACTTATACAATTAGATTTAGAAGTATTTTTTGGATTACCATCTATATGGTGTACATCTAACTCTCTATCTCTTCTTTTCTGTAGACATAGATGACAGATATTACTATCTCTTTCTCTAATAGATTTCTTAAATTTTTCATTCCAATTATTTGAATAAGGATTAGGCCCGCCATTCCATACTGGGTTATTATTTCCACTAATACCTATACCCATACATTTTTTTGAACAGTATTTTATAGGAGCTGGTTTACCACAGATAACGCATATATTTTTCTTTTGATTTATATATATTCCCATTTTATACTTTATACAAATTTCTTTTTGGTACATTTTTTTCTTATCATGATTTTCTTCTAACCATTTCTTTAAATATCTCTTTTTTCTAATCTTAACTTTATCTATTTGATTATATTTTTTCTGACGTTCTCTATCTCTAGTTTTAATTTCTGGCTTATTCCTACATGCCATTCTCCTAGCTTTAACTTCTGGTCTCTTCTCATATTCTTTTTTTCTCTCTTTCACTATTGGTCCTCGTTGGTATTCTTTTATTATAGCCTTCCCATTATCACTTTGATTATATTTCTTCATTATGGCTTTTATTACAGCTTTCCCATTATCACTTTGATTATATTTCTTCCTTACAATTTTACCTTTTTTGCTTTTACTATACCGTTTTCTAGAAAGTTTACCATTTTGGCTATTATTATATCTTTTTGATATTTTATTTTTATTTACATCTAAACATTTAGGAGAACAAAATTTCTCATTACCATGTTTCATATGAAAAATTATATTACAAATTGGACAAGTTTTAGTGGTCATATTACTTTGTAGATTGAGATGTTTCCCATCCATCTCCATAATGTTTATTTCTAAGCTTTGTATCTGCCTTAACCTTTGCCCACATATATCCTCTAGCTAAAATAAGTTGTATAGTCCAATAAAGCTCCTTCAAACTTTTAGGTTCACATAGAACTTTGAATAAACCTTTAGCTTCCGTTGAAACTGATTTAACTTTTTTATTAGTGCTAGTATCCACATATTCATCAAGAGTTTCATGTGCTTTACTTGTCCTTACTTTTTGGAGTATCCAATCTTTAAAATTGTCTACATTTTTTACATAAACTTCAGCTTTCTCTACATATCCTATTTTGTATCCTTTCTCTGCAAAGAAGTATGGGATATATGTATCTTCTGCTACATCTAAAGGAATCTCTTTAAGCTTCCCACCACGAAAAGCGAATAGATAACCTGAGCTTTCAAGAAAATCATTTCGTTCAAAAGCATCTTTTCTTAATCTATGAGCAGCATTAAATAAAACATTAGCCCAATATCCATACTTAGTTGACTTATCTTCGATAGGTACTGGTCTTCCTGTGATGCATCCAACATTAGGGATAGAGAAACTATTTATTATTTCCTCAACAGCGGTATCGTTTACGTAAACATCTCCGTCGGTAAGAATTAAAATATCAGAATGTATCTCTTTAAATACTTTATTAAGAGCGAAGCTTTTACCTTTGCCGGGATCCTTAAACGGGATAGCTCCAAGCTCCTTAACCATCTCTAAATCTTCATCAATAGGCGTTACTACAACCACATCATAATCATATTTCGTTTTCTGATTAATGGCGGCTTCAATAGCTCTCTTAAGTGTTTTCTCCTTAAAGCTTGTAATAACCAACGAGACTGTTTGAGTCCTTAGTTTCTTAAGGGCGGTCATTACTTCCCCTAAACAAATTTTATCCATGATATCTTCATCTTTATTTTGAGAATAAGTACATACTTGATTAGACTTAGCAGCAATCTTTTCACCAATACCATAAAGGTCCACTTCAGATAGAGAAGTAGGCCCTATCATAACTACAGTTTTTACTTTCAATGCGAATGCTATGTGTGCGCCTAGGCTATCAGTTGAGACCATTAAATTACATATACTCACCAGTGCTGGAAAGTCTATTAAGTCGTTACCACATCCTGCACTTATAATTGGAGCATTCGATAAAGCTGATATCTTTCTATTCCTTTCTATTTCGTTTGGTCCACCGAATAAAATGATTTGACAATTATATGTATTATATATATTCTCAATTAGCTTAGCTGTTTTTTCTATAGGTAAAGCTTTAGGCCATGTGTCCGCTGCTCCTGAGTTAATACCAACAATCATATCGTCGTCGGAGATAGAATGTCTTTTCATGAATATCTTTTTTGTTTCTAATTGTTTTTCTGTTAACTTTAAGAATGGCTCATATTTTTCCCAATCTACTTCTACTATCTCTCCAATTAGTTGTCGGTAGGTTTTTTTATTTTTAATCTTTAGAATATCATTCTGTGGACTAGGCCCAATATGAGACATATTAAACATTTCTTCTGCTGTCTTAGTCGGGATAACTTTATTTTTACTATAAGTGAATCCTCTCATCTTATTACTCTTCAGCCCACTAGCAAATTTACATAAATATTCATCTTCTTCTAGGTTTATGACCTCATCATATTTAATTCCACTAAGGGAATCTATTCCATCTGTAGAAACAACTTTATCAATATAAGGATTATCTAATAAGAAATTTATTGCTGTCTTAGAGGTTACCCATATAATTTTATTACCAGTCTTCTCCTTAAGTGCTTGTGCTATAAAAGATGTTCTTACAACATCACCTAATGCACTAACTTTTATTATAAGTGTTATTCCTTTTTTATACATAATATGTTTCATTTTTCTATATTTTCAAAGTTCATTTTTATAAATTTCATTGTAATTTATGTTTCTTATAGAATTTAATTGTTTTCCTTATTCCTTCTTTAAGCTTTACTTTAGGGGAATACCCTAACTCTTTTATCTTAGAGATATCTAAAGAAACTCCTTGTGGTTGTTCTATTTCTTTATCTTTTATAACTATTTTACTTTTACTACCAGTTTCTTTAATTATAAATTCAGCTAACTCCTTTAAATTAAACTCTTCTTCTCCAGAAATATTATACTCTTTCTCTTTACCGTATTCCAAAGCTAACATAACGCCATCTACAAAGTCATCAATATAAGTAAAGTCTAGGGTTTTAGTTTTTGGGTCTCCGTATATTTTTAAATTATCTCCGTTAAGAGCGGCCCTAATCCATATATCAACAAGCCTATGCGTTCTATCGTTAAAGGGGCCGTAAACTGTACTCGGTCTAATTATTATAGACTTGATTCCATAACAATTCTCATATGCCCTACATAATTCCTCTAGATATATTTTAGAAGCAGTATAAGGGTTTATCTCATCGCTTAGAATTCTAGAGCTTGAGAATGCAATCACCTTTGGTATATTATTTATACGACAGAATTCTAATACTTCATGTATACCTATAACATTTTCAAAAGCCCAGCCTGGATTTTCAATACATTTATTAATTTTACAATTTGCGGCTAAATGTAGCATTACATCAGCGGAGTGTCTATTTTCTGCTGACAAGTCACAACAAACATCATAACCATCTCTTAAATCCATCTTAAAAACACACTTATTCCCATCATCTTCTAATCTCTTTTTTAAAGCAAAACCAATAAGCCCCAAGTGTCCCGTAATGACGAACTTCATCTTGATAACTTAGTCCCTCCTACGACTATCATTCTAGTAAACATACTTGGCCATATTCTAGAGAGCTTACTTAATATCTTATTAAATATTTTTAGAGCTCTATAAGAATTCCATCCATAGTATATTTCTTCTATCTTAATATAACTACCAAATAATTTCTTTATATCTTTAACCCTAGGTAGATGAATATGTAGATGTTTATTAACGATTTGGAACGGCTCCTTCATCTTGTCCTTTATACCAAGTAAATACTGCAACCTTAACCAAAAGTTATATTCATTTGGCATTGATAAAAATATCCAAGCGTCATCTTTTGATATCCTAAGTATCTCTTCAATAGTTTTTCTGGGGTCTTGTAGGTGTTCTAATGTTTCGAGACACAAAACTATATCGAAGCTATTTGAAGGGATAGGTATCCTACCATTGCCGTCGCTGCCTTTATCTAAATCTAGAACTATATTATGTTTAACATCAGCTGTACAATCTACTGAGACGTATTTTATATTACTAGGTAGATAAGGTTTTATATCCCTCATTCCTGCGCCTATATCTAAGAGTTTAAATTCCTTGTTATACGGTAAGTTTTTAATTTCTCTGATAGGTAATATATATTGAACTGGTATATTCGACTTTAGTTTATGTTGGTGCTTCAATGTCTTTTTGTTATTTTTTTTATCCATTTTGGTAGCTTAGTGTGTATTCTAATTAATAGAAGTTTTATTTTCCCGGTATTCCTTAAATGATTAATAACTGTAGGGTATTTAAACCTTTTGCTATCACTCGGGAGTAGTAATTTAATATCATTTTTATACTCATAAGGATATTGCAACCACTCACCTCTCTTCCTAAACTCCCTAGGCTTTAAATGGTTACCCCCTTGAGATGGGTCGCGGTAAAGAGGGATGTTATGTTTAATCGCAACATTAGTTAGAATGGATTGGTCGTGACGATGTTCTTTAAATGCGGCGTACTCTTTTCCTATCGCTGTATCGTCTATAAGGTTAGGCATACGACAATAATACAACCACTCCTTAACGAACATTCTTGTTCTTTCGTTATTAACATATATTTGGAATCCTGCTGAGACATGTAGTGAGTAAAACCCTTTCTCAGAGTTACAATTCATTTTAGATAGACAATAAGCTTTATTCCACTTTATATTAACTTCATTGTTAGTGAATAAGAGTATTCCTTCTTTTGAGGCAAGCTTTAGTAATGGTAGAGGGTTACTTACAAATACAGCGCCAGCATCAGAGTATATTAAAATATCCCCTTCTCTCATCTCGTTAAGGGTCTTGTATATAAAGAATGGTTTCCATAGCCAGTATCCAGCTCCCCTGGGTTTATCCAATATATTCTTATACTTACTGTAAAACTTAGTTCTTTTTAAGTCTGAGTTATTGTATGATGTTATATTCTTTATACCATACTTCTTAGCAGATTTGTTTAAACGATTTTGATTCTTAATAAACTTACCATTAGCATAACTTATTAAATGAACTTTTACCATTTTCCCCTACCTCTTTTTCTTCTATAGTTTTCGATTAATACAAGTACCAATGAAAGCTTAATTATAACTGGGCACCTCTTCATTGGTATGACCTTCCAGTCTAAACATAGATGGATATATATACCAGCAAAGATAAATATAAATATAGGATAAAAGATAGATATTATTAATAAAACTAAAAGTGTTTCTATATTATGGAATATAAAAACAGGTAAGGCTTCATTAGAATGTTTTAAATTTCCTTCTCTTTTAAAATAAACTTTAGCTCCATTCCAACTATAATCTTTGAACATAAACAGATAGTCAAAAACATGGTCTATATCTATTACAATAGACGACACAACTAATATAACAAGTGGGAAGAAATCTACTCCTACGACATAAAGTAAAACTGATACTAAAACTACATACATCAAGTGTTTGTCCGGCATCATCTTTTCACCTCGGTATAGTTTTTAACTTTGGCTATGACCAATAGACTTCCTTTAATCTCTTTATTAAATGTTTTGTTAAAACTTCTTTTAATTCTAGTCTTCATTGGCTTCGTTAGAGCAGCGGCATCAAACCTTTTAATAGACAGTATATCAAATCCCTCACGTTCAAGTAGCGTAGTTAAAGTTGAAGGAGAGTACCAGTTGGTATGTTCTCCATTAACTATAGGGTCATCATCCATTTTACATCCATAACCTAACATCCTTGGAGCATAAAAAGTATTAGGAGTAGTTATTATTAATAGCCCATCACCTTTCAAATGTTTTTTAGACCGTTGTAAGAACAACCCAGGATTACTCAAATGCTCTATCAACTCACCAGCAAATACTACATCAAACTTTTTTCTTAAGTTAAACGTCTCAGCATTAGCTACTTTCATATTATATCCAGCAGATGTAAATACTTTAATCTCTTTCTCTAAGATATCTATACCTAGAACATTAGAGTTATCTTTTAAGAAGCTATGAACCCAGAATGGGTTATTCTTTATTGCGTTTATAGAATGCTCTATACATCCAACGTCAAGGACATCTCTCTTATTAATTAAAGGATATATTTCTCTAAATAGTTCGCTTTTTTTATATTTATTTTTCATATTTTTTTGTTTCATCTTTAGATGCTTCCATCCTTTTGGCGTAAGTGCATGTTTTTGGACAATTTATAGATGCCCTATAATATCCAAAACATAAACTAATCGTTTGTCCTTCTTCTCCACAGTATTTATGCCAATCTGTGATGTCTTCAGGAGAGATTATTTCACATAATTTACTCACTCTTCTTACTTTAGCTACTCGTGCTTTTTCTTCTTCGTACCCTTTCTGCATAATCATTTCTTATCTCCGTTGGTGTTTTATTAATTGCCCAATTAAAACAACCGGTACAAACATCTATAAGTCTTTTAGGTGTTAGTTGTATTTGGAAATGTTTCATATGAATTGCGCCACAACGTTTACAGTATATCTTTTCCTTAATCTTCATGTATTCTTTCAATTTTATTATCGTTATAAAATTTACCTCCATCTTTATCGTGGACATATCCACAAATATCTTTCTCTGTAATATTCATTTGTTGCTTATATGTGTTCCAAGGATCCCAGTCTTCCATATTAACTGCTACTATTAATTGATTTTCGTAATCTAAAGATTCTAACTTATTAGATAAGGCTGTTTTATTTATCTTAAATATCATAACAGAAGGTATTTCTATCCCTTGAGCCCAATTAACAACAGGTTCTAAATATTGAACAGGAATTAAGATTCCTTCATTTATATTCTTTTGTATATAAGGTAATGAGGGGCTCCATACTTGTTGCCAGATAGACCAAACAAAGTAATCTATATCGGTATTCTTTATAGCAGTATCATAGTCGTATTCACAGACAGCGGCCATTCCAAATGGGACGGTTGTGTTTTCAATATGCACAAGGTCTCTATAGGTGAAGGCCGCTGTCTTCATATTCTTATCTGTTATGAAGTTCTTATTTTCTGTGTAATACTGGTACCATATCCGTGAAGCAAACATTATTGTCTCACTTGGTGGTACGTTACTATTTAACCAATAGGATGCATCTTCGAGGTTTCCATATGTCCACGACTTATATTTGATAGAACGGTCTGTTATAATGTAAGAATTATACATACTGAATATTAGGATTATTCCTATAATTATAGTTCCAACCTTAACAGCATCTTCTTTTTTTATTTTAAATGAAGATAATAATGATATAATAATTTCATAAGAGAAATAGAATCCGTAAGCTGTTATAACGAAAATAGCTCCCGCTAATCCCATGGCCCATCTGCTTGTTGTTATATGCCATATAAAAATCCAAAAGTAAGCAAATATAGATAAGTATAAAAATAAAAAGAATAAAGGTTTAATCTTCTTACTATCCTCATCTTCAGTTTGCTTAAAGACTTTATCAATTCCTATAAACATTACGAAGAATATAGTAAGTCCTAATAAACAAAAGAGACCTAGTGGCCAAATTAGCCAAGAGTTGACGGAAGTTATAAAGCTATTGTTTATTACTCCGTGCATAGAGGCTAGAGCGGATACTCCACTTACTGGGCTAAATATATAATGCCAAGCTGCTGGCCAAATATTACCAAACATTATGTAGTTAAAGAAGAAATATATCAAAAACATTCCTACCCCGACAGTCATAGCAATCCAAACATTTTTATTCTTAAATATTCTAGTTCTTTCTGTTAGTATTAAATATAGTAACATAATTGGTAGGATTAATGCCACGGAATATCGTGTGAGAAAACCAAGTACTCCAAACATAACTGAAACCCACAACAAATGAGGTTTCTTTTTATTAATCCAAAAAGCTACAAACGTAGCTAAAGCGAATATCTCAAAACAGTTGGCCATGGCATCTGACATTACTCGTGCCATATTAAATAAATGAACCCAGAAGACAGCCATCAACGCCATAGCGATGAGCCCTATCTTTTTATTATGAGATATCTCTGCACCTAACCAGTAGACTCCAATCATCAAAGCCACTGATGGAATAAATTCTAAGAATATTCTTATCAATATTAATGAAACACCTTCGCTGAAACCTAGTGAGAATATTAAACCTATAAGCCCAGGAAATAAAAATGCTTTAATGGGGTCGAAAGTATGCTCCATTAATCCAAAGAGGGCTTTCCCTGCCGCGAGGTATTCTAATTCATCCCACCAAATACCTTGGTTAATGAAGAGATATTTTAAACGAATAATTATTCCTATTATTAATATAACTAAGAAGGCTATTGTGTATGGATTTTTTATCCAATTAATAAATCTTTGTTTTTTTGTTTCTTCCATATATACTCTCTCTATATAGCATTAGTCTTTATAAGCTTTCCGATACTACTTTTTAGTAGTAAAACTATAAAGACCTTACCTTACCAAACCTCACCTTAGCTTACCACACATTACCAAACCATTCCCAACCGCATCGCACCGGACCTTAAAGTTTCACATTAAGTGAATATAATAGTGATCAAACACAACCCCACCATATATAATCCCCATAAAGGGGATGAATATAAACTCCACACCGAACCATACCAAATCTTACCTTACCGCACACCAACCCACCTTGCCCCACCATATCGCACCATATAAAGGTTTAATTCTCCTAAGAGAATAAATATGAAAGTGACCTTACCTTACCTCACCTCACCGGATACCACCAGACCTTATCAGACCTCACCAGACCTCACCATATTTTAATCCCCATAAAGAGGATGAATATAAATAATAAAATAATAAAATATATCTAAGCTTAACTACTTAGCTTTCTTAAAAGATACAACTTCAAACCGACCATACTCTGGTCGAAAATCTCCAACACCTTTATATTTTCCAGCAGCAATAAGAATATCTTTAACTATTCTATCGTCTAATGCTTCGTCTGCAATCTCAATAGTGAACTTACATTCCCAGTCTTTAAACTCTGGACGTGAACGTAGAATTCTTGCTCTTGCAATAACGACGGGCATACTGTTTATGATATATTCTTGCGGAGTTAAGATAATCTCACTCTCCTTAATAAAAATACCAGCTTTGATATATTCTTTATATGTCTTTCTACCTTTGTAGATAAAATCGACACCAGATTTAATCATTGCGCCTTTAAAATGTGTTGATGGTATGAATACTTGACCTTGTTTATTTCTGTAACAGGCTTTTTCAGCTTCTTCTTCAGCTATATAAACTTTCTTAGTCCTAGACGAGACTGACTCCTCTGGAGCAAACCTGTGTAATAGTAGAGGTGCTGTACCTTTAATCTTTACATTAATTTCCATTTAATAATAACCTCCTTTCAGTAATTATAAGTTTAATCTTCTCTATGCAATCATCCATATTATTCTTTATATCCCTTCCCCTTAATCTAACAATCTTCCAACCTTTATTTCTTAAGGCCCAGTTCCTTTTTCTATCGTGTGAGTTTCCTTCTTTGTGCCACCTTTCTCCATCAGTTTCAATATCAATTTTTAAATCTAAAATAGCAAAATCTAATATATATCTATACTTCAATCTAATAGGATACTCCTCGACAAAGTCAATCATATTACTTATTAGAGACTCCTTCATTAGAGTTTCTATGTCTGTTTTATGTCGTCCTCTTTTACATACAGGATTTGGCATTACTCTTTCCATATCCTCGTATCTCATCTTTATTCTTTCCATTGTTAGTTAACATACTCCCAGGAACAAGAAGAGTTTAATATTTTACATTCTAATATTCCCATTTTGCCACTCCAACCTATTCCTTCAACTACACTACAATATAAATCATCAAATTCCATATTATATATAATTTTTCTAGGATTTTTTTCTTGTATTATCCCGGCATCTGAAATTTGATTATCTTCAATTATAAAATTTCCTCTACACGAAAACTCGCTAGCCTTTTCCCCAGTTTGAAGATTATATAAACATCCACCACCTAAAGAGGCACCGTTCTTTAAGAAGGAATACTTTCTCCTTAGGTTTATCTTAGAGTTCCCTAACTTGTCTAATCCATTTAGAGAATCGAAAAAGATACTAATATTCTCTGGTATAATTTCATTACAGGAATAATTTGTGCCAGGTATTAATCCACTTACCCTATTCTCATTAAGAGGGCTATTTACAAAGTTATCTTTTATTATAATACTAGAGATCCCAACTATTACAATTATGATAAATACCCACCATAATAAATTTTTTATATTAGCCATATTATGCTCTCCAAACTCCAACAGTTTGGTGCCTCCTTTCTGTTCTAAAGGATATAAATGCCCCTAATATAATTAAACCTATTGATAGTGTAAGTATTGGGATATTCATTATGGCAGACCCATCTATAAAAATAGCCCTAATGGTAAAGATAATAGTTATTATTACTCCAAAAAATGCAGATAGAAATCCTATTAATCCTAATCCCCAGAAATTTAAATCATTCCCAGCATAGATATTATTAGCCCATAGGAACCTTCCCCTAAACAAAACAAATGAAAAATATATCCAAGCAGCAGCCTCCACTAATAAAGTTATATTATTAGGCATATAAAATGCTAAAAGAAAAGAGGCTAATGCTATAAATAATGATTTAAAAAAAATGCTTACTATCGGCAATCTAAATTTTTTCTTGCCCCTTTTATGTACATTATTATGCTTTTTCTTTTTATGCTTGTGATATTTATGTTTTCCTCTAGCCATCTTATGTAAAAAATTCCCCCACCTTTAAATTCTTAGGTTTAATCTCAACCTCAAAATATCGAACCATACTCTTAACCGCATCCTCTTTCGAAGGAAGACCATTAACAGTTTTATAGACGCTGACTATCTTATCTTCCTCTTCACTCAAATCAATTTGTATCTGTACCATCTTACTATATTAGAATACTCGACTATATAAACCTTCCGGTACTACTACACAGTAGTAAATTAATCTTTTTTAATATCAGGCCTACTCAATATAACATATAACAACCAAGACAACTGTATAAAAAACACAACATAAACAATACCCAATCCAATATGATACTGGGCATTAGCACTCCTAATAAATAACAACCCTTGAGCTTGAGCTGGTCCATATGCTTGTTCCCATGCCATTTCACTTACTCCTATATCGACGGCCCACAATCCTGATAATAAGAAGAACTGTAGTAAAACAAGTATTAGTATTTTATTATATTTCATGGTAATAATGGGAATAATATAGAGCTTAAAATGGCGATTAGAAATATTCCACCCCAAATTAATCCAGTTAATGCCAACGATACTAAAATATGGCATTTCATCCAACTCCAAAATCCAACCTCTTCGTATTTTCCGTTAATTAATATTTTCATTGTTTATAAACCTCCATTGTTCTTTTAGCTATTAAATCCCAGTCAAAACCCTTAGCTTTAGCTTTATTATTAAATGACATCATACCCCTAAGCGCCCCATTATCTAAAAGAAGATTAGTCTTCTTTATAAACTTTTCGGTACCACTGGGTGGTAGTAAAAATCCATTAACATTATCCTCAAGCTCATAAGAAACTCCGTTAACAGCTGAACCAATAACTGGCAACCCACTAGCATAAGCTTCAAATAAACAATTGTGAACACAGAAGGCACTAGTAGTATAGGAATTATCATCTTCTACTTCTAAATTACAGACTTTTCCTTTATATTTTTCTTTCTTAATATCTTTTATGAGAAAGGCTATCCCCCCTTCTACAAACCACGATTTATTACTATGAAAGACATTAGGGTTATTAAGTTTATAATTTACTGCATGTATTGGACTTCTAGATATAAAACCCCCTTTTCTTTCCTTGCCTACAAAGTCTTGAATATTAAAGTTAAACTTCTTCTTCATCTTTGTTAATGCCAACATCACATCATTAGCTAATTGCCTAGAAGCTGTAGATAAGCTCCACCCTTGTTTATTCAAGTGCCCATCTCCAAGGTATAATCCTTCTATTACATATAGAAGAAGTCTTTTATTAAATAGTATTTTTGGAATTCTTTTATTTTTAGCTCCGCATTTACAAAGATTTGAGAATAGCTTTTTTAATATCTTTCCACTAAATTCAAGAGATAGCTTATTTTCTTCAAATGAGATAGTTCCTTTAATATTAAATTTCTCATATATTATATCACTTATTTTTTTAGCATATCCTACCTCATTTTTGTGCATGGCAAATCTTATACCTCCTGTACTAACAGAGCCCTCCGCTATATACCATCCTAATACATAAGCCAAGTCTTCATTGATATTTATAAATCTTGGATATCTTTTCGGCTTTATCACTTCAAATTTAATTTTGTTTAGGTATTTAATTACCTTATTTATTCTATCGGATTTTATAGACATCTCCCCTCTTTTAAAAAAGTTTACAGCATCTTCAACTACCCTTTTAGTTTCTACTGTTTTTCTCATTATGTTAGTGTAGGAGTTTTCCCTATTATTTCCAGAAAACCCCATTTTATACCATACTTCTTTAATGGAATGTTTTATATTCTTATCAAATTTAACTAAATCTAATTGTTTAGATTTATACTCTTTCTTTGATGTGGGGAAGACTACACAATCCCCTATTTTTAAATCTTTTGATTGAATCCATTCAGGAGTACTTTTAATTATTTGTCCTCCAATATTCTTTCCTTTTCTCTTAGGTCTTTTTATTGCAAACACAGGATGTTCTTCAGTTAACTTAATCTCTTGATTTATAGAATAAGGTTTTATATTTATAATATTTTCACTTATATCCCTATTCATAATCTTTAATACTTTTTTAAATCTTCCCTTATGCGTTAAGACTTTATCTTTAATATCAACTTCTACAATCTTCTTCAACCCTTCTTCAGTTTCAATTAAAGTATCTGGATGACAACAGAGGGGTAATCCTTCTCTTCTCGAGGGCATTACAAAAAAATCAGCAGCCTGATACATTTCAGCGACTTCTCTTCTATCTCTAGTTGGGGGTAGAAGTCTAAAATTCTTTTTAACTCGAGGGTAGAGATTATCTATCATTCTCTTAACATCTTCAAGCTCTCCTTCGTCTGGACCCATTAAGCAGAAGGTGGTATCTTTTCTTCCTCTCAATATCTTGTCCCCAATTTTCACAAACATCTGGGGGTTTTTTGTTTCACTTAATCTTCCAAAGAACAAAACTATCTTATGGTCTCGAGGAATATTATGTTTCTCTTTAAAGTTATTCGGTTCAACTTTCTCAAAGAACTCAGCTGACATTCCATTTGGGATAGTATGGATATTTTCAGGTTTAACTTTTTCAGCTAATAAAAACTCCCTCTCCCACTCAGTGATAGCTATAACAGAGTCAGCGTACTTAAGCACAGGGAAGAACTTATAACTTATCCAATTAGCGATAGTCCCAGGAAGGCTTCGTTTACTTTCCCAAGGGCAATGCGTTGTTATTACAAACTTAGCTCCAAGCTTCTTAGCCGCCTTCTTTGCTAAGTAAGTGTGTAGATGAGCTGTAACGTGGGCGTGAATGATATCGGGGTTAAGTTCTAATAGCTTCTTATAAACGTTAGGCCAAACGGTGGAGAACTTACTTACCTTAAAATAGTGGTGACAATAGTGTATCTTAATCTCCTCTACAGTTTCCTCTTTAACATTAATCCTTTCCGTTTTACTCCAATCAGAACAAAAAATATGAACTTCATTACCAGCTTTAACTTGCCTTTTACTAAGCTCCCAAACTACCATTGCTACTCCACCTATAACTCTTGATGGTGAAAATGGGCATACGTGTGCGATTAACATTGTTCTGGGACTAGGCTCTTCTGATATTTAATTAATGCATTTAGTGCTAGTTCGTGATGGGCATAGGCGGCAGAAAGGTCTCCTTCCACTTGCCCATTCTCAGATAGTTTCTCATAGATTCTACGTTCTGTTTCTCCTAGCCCAATTAGTTGTGTTATATCCATTACTAATTTACCTTCTTTATCTTCTCTATTATTCATTCTTCAACCTCTTTTTTGAATACAAACACAGGCTCAGTCTTCTTCCCTTTCCCCGCTATCGACGAATAATTATTGATATCTATTCCTATTGAATCTCTATTTAATTCTTCTGAGATATCACAAACAGTCCCATTCCCAACGAAAGGATCAAGAACACAGTCTCTCTCGTTTGTATATGTCTTTATCAACATCTCTACCAATCCTTTTGGAAGTTGATTTATTCCGTTGTTTTTTTTATATTTAGAAACATTCTTACACATATTAATTTCAAATGTGGCATAATGATTTGGCGCAAATCCTTTTTTTATTCTTCTTTTTATTCTTATGTCTGTTGGGTTTTTATATTCTTGTTTTTCTGGGTTGAAAGTATACTTTTTTGATTTACTAAATATAATTATTGTTCTAAAATTTCTTGTATATCTCTTGGCTGATTGTCCAACATTGGTTGGGTATTCCCATATTAGTTCTTGAATAAAATTATATCCTCTCCTAACTAAATCAGTATAAAGTATATTGTTATTTTCTGGATAATTTATAATAGCTAAAACTCCCTTGTCTGTAAGTTTATTTATACATAATTCAGCCCACTCTAAACACCATTCATTATAATTTTTCTTTCTATCGTTTACTTTATCTGAATATTTCCAACCTATATTATATGGAGGGTCTGTCAGAATCAATTCAAAATTAATCTTTATTTTGTTAAGAATCTTTATACAATCTCCTTGTTTAAACACTTTCATTCTCCGGAACCCCTTTCATATTCAGTTGTCTCAGTCGCGATATTAAATAAGTCTATCAGAAGATAAGGTATAAACAGTACTGATAGTAATATAAAATCAATTATACTTAATTGCATTACTTCTTCATTATTAACACATCCTTTTACATAATTTTTAACCATATATTCCTATCCTCTCCCTTAAAATCATTATCTTTCGCCATATCTTTTTATGGATGCCTTCTCCTTCTTTAGGAAGTCGAGACCAAACTTTAGCTACAGCTTCTTTATCGCTAGCCCCAGTGATATAAACTTGAGCAACACAGCCTCCAAGCCACCACGCTACTTCTGTAAACGTACTTAGGAATGTTCCTATAATAATTGGACATTTAGATAAAAGCAATAAATCAACATATGCCTCTTTTATAGATTCTATAGAACTTCTATCTCTACATTTTTTATGAAAATGAATTATTGTATCTTCTCCGAATATGCTCTTAAATTTATTTTCTGTTTTCTCGCATTCAGTACATAAAAGAAATTTATAATTAGGGTTTATCTTCAATAAGTTATTTATTTTTTTTATAAATTTATCATCAGTTGATATATATTGTCTACCATCATATAAAGTATCCCAACTTCCCTTCCTTATATTCATACCTATAATCTCTTTTTTATTAAAACTCTTTTTATACTTATTCATAAATTTCGAAACTGTGTTACTAATATCCTTTGTTGGTCCAAGGAATTTAAAATATGGCAGAAAAATATCTTTTTCAGATTGTGGAAGTTTGTTATATTTGAAATTCAAATCTTTAAACTTCCAAGACTTGTTAATCTCAATATTATCTATATTTGTTTTCATTGTATTAAGTTCGTTTTTAGATATTTCTTTAAGTGGAGATTTAAATAATTTCTTAAATTCCCACATATTACTATCCCTATCATCCTTAGGTCTCCAATAAACATATACGTTATCTATATTGCCATTACATTTCTCAATACTTGAAATTATACACTTAATCCTATTACCTATTCCAGCCGGACATGTAGCTACACATACTTTGTCCGTTAAGGCTTCGCCTATTATTTTTTTATCCATTACACATCTCCTTTACAATATTTAAAGATTTTATTCTTTCTTCTTTTATTTCACGGTTAGTTAAAATATCATGCTCAAATATCAAATCTTCTGTTCTTTCATCTTCCCTTAGCCCCAATGACATTAAGTACTTATCAAATTTAACATCCTTTATTTTAATCCCCCATTTATCTGGATTATTATAAATTGGTGTACCCGGATATGGGACAAACGTTGAAATTACTACACTATCTGGCCTAGCTTTATCAATAAATTGATATAATCTATCAGAAAATCCTTGAGGTTCCCCAGGAAGACCTATCATAAAATATAGCCTAGAATCTAAACCTGCTAATTTTGTATTTTTCATTGCTTCATTAATTTGACTTAAATTAGTTCCTTTCTGATTTTTATCAAGGACTTTTTGTTCTAATGATTCTATTCCAAATGCAACCTCTTGACATCCAGATTGCTTCATTTTTTTTAACATATCTAACTGTGAATAATCTACCCTAGTACATGCCTTCCACAAAATATCTAAAGGTTTAATTTTATCACATAATTCATACATCCTTTTTTTATTCATAGCTACAGTATCATCATGAAATTTAAAGTATCTAACGCCAAAGTTATCAATCATATACTTCAATTCTTCAACTACATTATCTGGAGTTCTAAATCTTACTTTACGATGCCACATATTTTCACTACCACAAAAGCTACAATCTCCTATGCATCCTCTAGAGGACATAATTGTTCCTGTATATTCTCCGCCAGCAACAAAGGCGTCTTTGTTGAAAACAGATTCATATGGGATTAAATCTCTTGCTGGGAAAGGAATAGAATCTAAATTTCTTATTAATGGAGAGCTGTAAATTCTTTTGTCTAAGTTCTTTTCTTCTGTATAATCTTTAAGTATTTCAGTGAAAGATTTTTCCCCCTCCCCAACAACAACTTTATCAAATTCATGACCTATAGTATGTGGCAATGCAGTTGCATGAGGACCTCCTATAATTGTTAATGCTTCAGGATTTTTGTGTTTAATTTTTTTTGCTAAAGTTGATGCTATATGATAGCTTGGAGTAGTTGATGTAAATCCATATACGTTACAGTCTGGGTTTAAATGTTTCTCCAATTCACTTTCTGCTACCCCCCTTAAGTCATCAACACTTACATCATAACCAAGAGCCCTTGCTGTAGATGCTATATAAAATATTCCTAATGGAAAATTTCTTTTTTCATCATCTAAAAAAGAATCTTTTGGGATAACTAAATCAATTTTAATATCTTTCGCCATTTTAACTTATATAAGGAGGGATACCTTTCTTTAGCATAGCCTCTTTAATTTTATTATTATCAATAACTCCACTTAAATATCCAGAGATTACCCAAACTACCACCCACTTCCAATCTACAATTGTTAATCCTATTCCAATTAGAAGCCATGTTATTATATATATATTACTTTTCTTCATTTTTTATTTCTTCCATTTTAATTATTTCTTCAACTTTAATAGTTGACATCCCGACCCTTATCTCTTCTTTAGTCGCGCTGTTAAGTCTTCCAGTATGTTCACGCCCAGAGATATGAGTTACCTTAACGAGGTCTCCAATATTAATAATATCCTTCCCATTAATTTCACCTGTTAATTGTCTTATATTCATTTCAACTTATTTTCTATAATCCTTATTTTTTTAATCATTCCTCGTGGTATCATTTGACAATGTTTAACTTGGTTAGATATATTATCTCCAATAAATAATAAAAAACCTATTATAACTTTTTCTTTATCTTCATGTAATAAATACCCACATGAATATGACTTTATAGGATTCCAATCCTTTAGTTCTCCTATATCTTCGGCATAGCCACTATGGGTTTGTGCATCAAACCATTCTAGGTCAACTATTTTATATTTCATATCTTCACCGCCATAAAACATTTCATATTTTAATTGCAACAAACTTTAGTTCCCTATCTCTAACAATCATTCCAGCAAGTCGTGTCATAAAATCGTAAGCTGTAAGACCCAGACGACGGAAGGGCAGCAACTTCCTATATGCATAAGTTGGAATGATTTCGTTATAGATGGGTTTAAACCCAGCTTTAATTAAAAGGTTAATCATAAGCTGAGGAGTCCAAGTCCATAGGTGCTGATTAACATCAAGTTGAAGGTTACTATTATTAATCTTCTTAGGTATCCCCGTGGAGAATCCACACTTATCTAGGGGGGTGATAAGTATCAGCTCTCCTCCTTTTCGTAGCTTAGAAGCCATTACACGCAGCGTTTTTAGAGGATTGTCGACGTGTTCTAGTACATGTGCAGAAAATACAATATCAAAGGCTTCATCCTCTATTAGGTTGATATTATTAGTGGCAACTCCACCTTTAGCTTTAAAGAAGTCTATAGCAAACTGTGAGATGTCATAACCAAATCTTTTGGGCTGCGCGAGCCAGAATAAGTTCTGTCCAAGTCCTACACCAAATTCTAATATCTTTTTGTCATCTAAATCCTGAATGCTATCAAAATATCTCTTCTTAGCTATCTCTGACCTAATCTTATAGTAGTATGGATTAGTATATAGATGTTGATGTCTATTTTTATGATAGTCTTTTTCGTAACCTGTTATTTCTTTCTTCATTTTAATATATTGTTTAATAATACTACGTGTTCCTTTACCGTATGCTTTGGTATATCTTTTTTATATTTGCAAAACATAAACTCGCTACCCTGTTCATTTAATTTAATCTTACTTAAATCCTTTGCCTTAGCTAGATAAGCTATCGACACTATATGCCTTTGCCCCTTCTGTTTATAACTATTAATAAATTCACATACTCCAATATCTTTAATCATTTCAACATCTAGATTCAACTCTTCCTTAGCAACTCTTTTAACTGACTTCTCTATTGACTCCCTAACATAAACTGTACCACCAGTAAAGTGCCAGTATCCTTTAAGAGGATGTATGTTTCTTTTTGTAAGGATAATTCCTTTACTAGTTTGAACTAAAACTTCTACACAGAATCTTGGTACTCTTTCATATATAGATATAAATTCTTTTTCTGGTATATATTTTTTATTTTTCATCTTCTGCCTCATCTATTATTTGTTGAGCAGTAATAACTGGAGCATTTACCTTATCCCCAAACAATCCTTCCATAAGCATTGGATTCATCTCAGTCATATACTTCTGCTCTTCATGTAATATATTAAATTTAACATCAAACCAGCCAGCAAGTATCATAGTAACAAAGGCGATTGTAGCTAAATATACCAATCTTATTTCTGGAAAATAAGGAGCCATAATTCCTGCTCCAATTATACTTAACATGGGCAATTGACATAGAACGTAGCCACGACTGAGAGTAAATTTAAAGATAGCGAACTTTCTTTTCCAGTTATTTTTATTTATACCAAATATACTCATGATAAACTATCCTCATTGTTTATATGTTTATCAGGCATAGCATAGCTATTCATTTTTTCTTACGTCCATTTTTAATATCACCAACATTATGACTAGCTGCGTCTAATAAAAATCCTTCTCCAATTATCATTCCTATAATACTCATAACCCATCCGATTCCATACATTATATCTTTACTATCTTGTACCCCGTCCTTAACATTAATAGTAATCAACATTCCTATAAATAACAAAGATAAACCAAAAATAAATAATCCTATTAATAGTTTTTTTGGTTTATAATATTCTTTTTTCATTTTAAGTTCCTCTTATTATTAATATGACAACATTTACTACAAAGCGGAAACAACTTATTTTCCTTAAGTCTATTCCTTAATAATCTATACTCTTTACCATTCCATATCTCAGCGAAGCGTTGCTCTTTAATATTGCCAAGCTTACAATTAACCATAGAGAGATTAACACAAGGGAAGACTTCACCATAAGGAGAGATAACAGTCCTAGACCAAGGGTAAGTACAGGTTGAGTTTTCGTTCCATCTATGATTATAGTAATTGTTAATAGCATCTTTAGATGGAAAGATTATCTTTAATCCATATCCATCGTGGCTATTAATAACTCGGCAAGCCTCTCTTTGTGTGTTAAGAATATCTATATTAATATTCTTTACCTCATCCTTAAGTCCTTCTAAGTTGCCATGTCCATTATCATTGCTAAGGGTTAGTATGTCTTTAGTCGCGACAGTTAACATATCACTATTATGAGTTATTAACCCAACACCCCAATCATCAATGCCAGCTTTCTGAATTACTCTAAGTGTTTGTGATAACTTCTTCTGATTGATAGCTGAAACATAAGTTGAAATTGATAAGCTAGGTATAACTGCACCATCAGCTTCTAATTCTTTTAGAATCTTAATCCCTGCAATAAGTTTATCAAAGGTTCCTGGGACACTCCTTACTTCGTCGTGAATAGCTTTAGGTCCATCTAAGGAAAAGGTAATATGATTAATTCCTGCATCTATTATCCTATGTGCTAAATTTTTATTAAGGAGTGCTCCATTACTAACGAAGTTAACTAACATCCCTTTATCTCTAGCATATTTTGATACCTTAAAGATATTAGGATATAGAAGTGGCTCTCCTCCATGAATAGTGAATACCTTAACCTTCATCTTCGCGCACTGGTCAATTAAGTTTTTAATCTCATTTAATGTTAACTCTTCTTTAACTCTATCCTTAATCAACTTACACGTCTTATCTTTCTCTACTTCGTTATAATAGAAGCACATCTTACACCTTAAGTTACATCTGTATGACACCAACAACGTCACCGACAACGGATGAAAGGCCTTACCTTTACCGAAGTGATAAGGTATGAAGTTATATAACTCTTCTAGTTTATTCGCGAACAGTTGGTTTTCACTCAGTTTCTTTATTAGTTTTTTCATTTTCTTTTTGTTTTTTATATTTTATATTTTTACATTGCTTACAAACCCCTCTTACTCCAAAGAGGCGATGTTTCTCTTTAATAAATTCTTTTAATTCTTTTAATTTCCCACAGCGAGAACATTTTAATTTTCCATTTATTAGCTTTCTTGGCTCCTCCCCATTCAATCTGTTTATATCTCCATTATCAGAATGATATTTTGTATGTTCACTCTTATTCGGAAAAAGTTTTAAATTTTTAATGTCATTATTACTTTTATCTCCATCAATATGATGAACTACCTCAATACTAGTCAATTTTCTTCCGAGATGTTCCTCCATTATGATTCTATGTTCATCTCTTTTTATACCATTTATTTTTAGTGATTTATACCCCATTTTTTCAATAACCCGGCCCAGATTCGAACTGGAGCCAAAGCGATGTAAACGCCTTATCATAACCAACTAGACCACCGGGTTCTTTATCTATTCTTCTTACTCATAACCGTTACAGCAGTTTGCTGCTTCAATTATAGCTTTATTCCAAACATATTGAACATCACTACAAGGACGCTCATAAGCTAATCTAAGAATTTCATCCTTAACATTTTCTGCAGTATTTTCCATTATCTCCAGCTCATGTTCTGAAGGTTCAGCTTCGTCGTAATTGTCAATTATTTCTTTTCTTAATGTCCCTGTTTGAGAATTAAAAATTATAAATGTAATCTCTCTAACTGGAAATTCTGTTCCATATATTTTACCTACTATTTCTTCCATTTTTTACCTCCCTTTTCTGCGAAAGGGTGAACGGTCGGCCTTCGGCCGCCGACTCCTTTCTTCTCTTTTTTATATCTGATTTTATTGCTTCTTCTAATCCTATCTCCTGGAAGTGCTTCCCAATAATACCAAAGGTCATAAGCATAATACCAATAGCTACAATATATTTAAGAGGGCTATCTATCTCTGCCATTATTTCGATACCGTTAACTATTAAAATAAATCCACCAATTAACCAAAAGAATGGTATGAAAAATTCAAAAAACTTATAAGTTTTATACCAGACTATATCCCCTATTCTATCCATTCTTTATCTCCTGTAAACTTAATAATCCATTTGAATCTGAAGTAGACATAGTTACCGAAGCTACCCCAGCTAAAGTACTTAGAAATCCACCGATTAATCTACCCTTATCATCAATCCCTTCCTCTAAGCTCATGAGAATCTTTTCCTTCGTCGTTAGGCACTTCGTTTATGAGTTCTTATTCATCTTCTCCGGCTCATCCATTTAATTAAAGGAATCTTTCTTATCTTACTAAACTTAGACTCTAAAAACACCTCATCATTCCTACAAGTCTGACATATATCAGACAACCTTGAGCTAGCCATAGCCCACCTGAAATTTTGATACTTTTCATTAGATATTCCATATACTTTTAAACGATTCGCGTAGCACATTACCAAAGCACACCTGTTTATCATAAAAATAACAGCAAGGAACAACATCTCCTTCCCATGTAATATAACAATTATGCCATGGCATATAACACGGTCGAAGAGATGGTCCTACTGGGCCGTACTTCAATTGTCCTTTATTGTAATCTTCAATGTAATCATATAGCGGTTGTATATTAAGGTCAGCTATCACTGCAGTTGATTTCTCAATCTCACTTAATGCACATTCAAGTTCTATCATAGAGTTTTTTAATAAGTAGTCTTCAAACTTCTTTATATCATATTCAACAACAGGAGTAGGGTTTATTTCATCTACTCCTAAATCGTCTATCATTTTTATAGTATTAACTAGGTCTTTGATATTATCTCTCTGAACAACGATAGCTACATCTATTCTTAATTTAGACCCACTCTTATTCCTTAACTTAACCAGGCCTTTAACATTCTCTTTTACTATCTTTAATTTTCCATTCACACAGATAGGTCCATAGACGCTCTGCTTTGACCCATCAATGGAAATCGAGATTTCGTCAACGCCAGATAATATCAAATCCTCAGCTATAGCGTTAGTCATTATCATTGCGTTACTATCCATCTTAACAAAAGAACCATTAGCTTTAGCATACTTAATCATCCTAAACAGGTCTCTGTTCAAAAAACTATCAGTATATCCAGTTAAGTTTAAGTAAGGTGGCTTTACTTGGTCATATATCCTCTTAAAGTTATCAAAGGTTATAAACCCCTTAGGCCTCTTCATGTGCCTAAGTGCACACATTTTACAGTTAAAGTTACAGCCAACACCATTCTCTATAGCTAATCTCAAAGGGTATGAGTAAGCCGTAGGAGCGCTTCTAAAGCACGAAAAGACTGCAGCTATAGTTCTTAGTGGTGCTCTTTTAAAGATATCTTTAGGTATCATATTAATTAACCTATTATTAAGCCTGAGGCAGCTGTAAACATTCTGTCGCGATAAGATTAAGATCTAAGCTTCCGTTATTTAGAGGGATAGTTTGACATGTAGCCGCAACGGTAAAAAGCTCTAAATATAAAGATTGGGCTCCTAGTTGGAATATCGCCGCTTCTTTTTCAATAACATATTCTTGATACTTATCATAAGCTATATATCCTACTGCGCCAATTAGTATTAGTATCAATACCAGAGGAAGCATAAACTTCTTCTTGGGTTTGTTGTTTACTATTGGAGTATTGCCAATCTTTTCTTTTGTTTTTTTCATGTTGTTTGTGTGTGTGATTTAGTTATAGTAACTAATTATAATAAAAAATAAAAAAATAATAAGGTTTATTAAGCTATGCTTAAGCTACAGGTGTAGTTGCTGGTGTAGTTGGTGCAGCTGCCGGTGCCGCGACTGGTGCAGGTGCTACATGAACAGGTGCAGCTGGTGCTACCGGTACCGGTACTTCGGCTACTGGTGCAGCTTGCGGTGCATTAGCTTCAGCTTCAGCCATCAACTTATCACGGTGTTCATAATCAACATAAACATCAAACAGCTTCGGTGCATTATGCCCGCCTTTTGCTTCGCCCTTTCCAAGATAAATTATCTTGATTAGGTCTCCAGGTCTAACTGCGCTCATCTTAGTATCAAGAATTGCAGAGCCCCAAACTGCTGTAGGCTTGTTATTAACTTCAATACTGTAGAGCATTGATTTATTCGTCCCAACTTCTGGTTCAGCTTTTATAAAAATACCTTCAACCGATTCATTAGCTTCTTGTGGTTTCCACGTATCTATTTCAACTTTTTCAAATGTCATTTTTTTGTGCCTCCTATTAATTTAATTAATATAAATTTAAATAGTGGACGTTAGGCTTTGCTAACGACTCCCATTTTATTTAGATTCTGATTCTCTCCCATTTTATTAACTTCATTAATCATTTCTTCAGCTTTAACTTCAGCTTCAATCGGCTTCTTTTTAGTTTTCATAAATATTCCTAATATTAACATTATAACTCCAAATCCTAATGCCATCCATTTAAATTGCGTCCCAACCCAATGAAGTACCATATAGCCTATGAATGCTATGAACGCGTAGATTAAATATGTTATTTTCATTTTAATCGAATAACTGCATATAAGAATCGCCTACTTTAAATCCTAGGCATCCCTTATGTTTTTTAATTGGTTTCTTGGCCTTTATCCTTTTAGCATAACGCTTTAATGTCCTAGGGTCAAAGTCCTTAACTATCTCAGATAATAATTCTTTTGTTGTTGTCTTTTTAGCTAAACAGTTAACGACAGTTTCAAAATTATCTTTGTACTCCTTCTCATTAAACTTCTTAAATATAACTTTATCTCCATGTTCTACTTTATCTTTTTTATAAGTTGTTACTTTATCGAAGATATATTTCTCTCCATCAATCTCTATAATGTTTGGATTTCCTCCAGCTTTCATTTCAACCTTAGTTTCTTTTGTTTCTGCCATTTTATATATACTCTATCTATACACTATCCTTTATAAACTTTTCGGTACTACTCGTTTGTAGTAACAAACATTATTTACAGCCCCCTCTCAAGAACACTAGCAATAGCGTCTTCAGAGCTCCGCTGAGCGTACCTTGAAGTTGTAGCCAAATTGGCGTGCCCCAATAATCGCTGAACATCGTTAACGGGAATCTTGTTCTTTAATAAATATTGGCAATATGTATGCCTAAGACAATGAAAATGAAATTTATATCTAGGTCTCCCTGCGGCGTCTGTATAAATGACACTATTAATTCCTGCCCTTTTAGAAGCACTTAAAAATGCTTTAGATATCGCTCGTTCCTGAATAGTTATAGGAAAATATACTAAATCCTTAGTCTTAAGATGTTTCGGTGTGTTTACAACTCGGTCCTTAAGTCCTTTAGCTTGCCTTATAAAGATTTTATGTTCTTTTAAATTTATATCCTCAATTTTAAGATTAGATATTTCTGATACCCTAAGCCCGCTCTCCGCGGCTAAAATAAAACATATACGATGTATCGGCTTATGGGTTGATTTCAATAACTTTAAAAATTCATCATCAGATAAGGCTGTATATATCCTACTAGCCTTCTTTTTCTTTGGTGCAGTGTCTAATTCTACGAGCTTCTTACCATATTCCTCTAAGGTCATTAGGCCTTCGTCGTATGCTTTTTTTAATTCTTTCCTATTCATTGTTATTCTTTACTCGAGAAAATTAAATATAGTAAAGGTAATATTCCTAATGTGTTGAATATTAAGAGAGTCCAAAACCAACCCTTAGACTCTTTTCTTGCTGCTCTATAAAGAGCTAATCCCTTTAAGATTATAATTAATACTACTATTGCTATTATTTCTATTATTGCTATCATTGTTCATTTCCTCCTTTTTCTAAATTTCTCTTTAAACATTCCTTTAATACTCTTTCTGATTTCTCTGTAGAACAGCCACAATCTTGAAGCATTCTCATTACTCTTTGTACATCAGTTTCAAAATCACTCATTTTTTGCCCCACAATGTAGTTTTATACCCTATATCATTTAACATCTTCTTCATTCTTCTCAATCTATTAATAGTATCATCTAAATCGCAAAATGAATAATAACAATCATAAAACTCATATCTTACCTTAGGCCCCTTAATTTCTACCATCTCAGCTCCACCTTTAGAAGGACCTTCTTTTATTGGCTTCCAGCGATGTCTTGGTAGATATTTTATTCTCTTCTCAACTGAAAATCCTCCACCATCATGAAATATAATCTGCTTATCCTTTAAGTCGAAACTTGCACACCCATTCTTCTCAATCCATTTGTCGATAATCTTTCTCTTATTTTTTAGTGTTAATTTTTTTGCCATTTTGTCTTTTTTTGTATTGCTCCTTTAATAATTCAGCAGCCGCTATAAAGAATCCCTTAGTATGATATTTATATCGTTCTATAAGTGAGAGGATACGATGTTCCCCTTTCGTTATAGTTATTCCGTTATCGACAACCCAGAGTTCTTTACATCTCTTAGCCTTAGTAACAGAAGTGATATTGTTTCTTAATATAATATCTCTAAACGGATCCTTGTGATGAACCTGAAGATTCTTTAACATCTCTTTATCTCTATCTATAACAGCCTGTCTCCAAGCCTTATATTTATCACACTGCCTTATTTTTAAGCATAATTTATTTAACTCTTTCTTATTTGATAAAGCTTTTGTCGGCTTCGCCGTCCACTTTGTTGTTTTATTCATAGACTTAACCCTTACTTCTTTTTAGCTTTCTTTTTAACTGTCTTCTTCTTAGTTGCCTTTCGTCCTCTAGCCATTTCAGCTTGACAAACTGTTAGATTTCCTGTCTTCTTGTCACTTGCGCAGTAATATAAGAAACCAGGTTCTCTTATAATATCTGTTTTTAATATAACTTTTCCCATTATGATTTACCACCTTTCAATTTCATTGAAGGTGAATGATTGGCTTCGCCATCAACTCCTTCTTCATTTATTTCTTCGCCGGTTTGGGGTTCCTCTCTGTTTAATGTCATTTCCTCACCATTAATATATTCGTTATAATCATGAATCATCATATCAAATTTACGTTTAATAAGCCCAGAAAATTCACATTCATAAGGACAAGTCATTTGATTATCAACTTTATCTTCAGTGTTAATATACCACTTATGCTTACACCCTATACATTCATATTGTTCTAAAACTATTGGTATTTTTTTCATATTAATTTATTAATTGGAATTTTTTCATTTTATCTTCTAGCTATATTTATTTTCATTGCAACCTTAGGAATATATAATGGATGTCCTCCTCGCGACATAACCTCAGCCCATGAACTTGACGGAGCATCTCTCCATTCTTGGCTCATGAGAGGATGTTTAATATATGTATTTGGATGATATGGTCTTGGTATTAGATTTTGCCTAGCACAATTTGGACATATATCCCACCTATCTTTATCATATGCATTATAACATCTACTACATATTACTAGTCCCATATTAATTCCATACTCCATTTCCCATTTTATTAGTTACCCATTGATGTTGGCATTTTATTATTCATTAAATCCTTTTTTTAATTCATCTACTTTATCAGTCCTTTCCCATGTAAAGTCTTTATCATCTCTTCCGAAATGTCCATAGGCCGCAGTCTTTTTATATATTGGTCTTCTTAAATCTAATGTTTCTACTATCGCCTTGGGGATCATGTTAAAATTCTTATATACAAGCTGAGATATTTCATCTTCTGGTATTTTATTTGTTCCGAAACACTCTACATAAACCGATGTAGGCTGTGATACTCCAATAGCATAACTTAACTGAACTTCACATTTATCTGCTAATCCAGCTGCTACAACATTCTTGGCAATGTACCTAGCCATATAAGCTCCACTTCTATCTACCTTAGATGGATCCTTCCCGCTGAAGCAGCCTCCGCCATGTCGGCCTACTCCTCCATAAGTATCAACAATTATCTTTCTTCCTGTTAATCCTGTGTCGCCTTCAGGACCTCCAATTACGAATCTACCTGTAGCATTAATATGAATATTTGTTTCCTTATCCATAAGTTCACCACAGACAGGCAAAATAACTTTATCTAAAATCTCCTCTCTTAATTTCTTCTCAGAAACTTTTTCTCTATGTTGCTGAGCAATTACAATAGCATCAATACGTTTTGGCTTATCGTCTTCGTATTCAACTGTAACTTGACTTTTTCCATCTGGGCCTAAGCCTTCTATCTCTCCAGACTTCCGAACTTCAGCAAGCTTCTTAGCTAACTTATGAGCTAACATAATAGGTAACGGCATTAGTTCTTTAGTATCATTACAAGCGTAACCATACATCATTCCCTGGTCACCAGCGCCTTGCCCTTCGTCGTCACCAACGCCAACTGTGACACCCTGAGAAATGTCTGGACTCTGTTCGTGAATTGCAACCCATACTCCTGCATCATCTGCATCCATACCAAATGCTGGGTCAGTATAACCTATGTCTCTTAATGTCTCTCTAACTATCTTCTGAACATCAACATAAGCTTTAGTGGTAACTTCACCTGCAATGTGAACGCTACCTGTTGTTACCATCGTTTCTACTGCTACTCTAGAATTTTCGTCCTGTTTAAGCATCTCATCTAATATAGCGTCGCTGATTTGATCGCATACTTTATCAGGATGCCCCTCAGTTACACTTTCAGATGTAATCATATAAACTTTTTTATCTTCCATATTAATTTGCTACTTTAATCCCCATTTTAATTATTTTTTTAGTTTCAATTTTATTATCTACTTTAAATGTTTTTCTATCTTTAAAAGAGGCCAATATACCCTCGTTCCATCGAGAGGTTGGCCTTAAATATCCAACCACTAGTTACCGAGACCAAATCTCGCACTTCGTACGTTCTTTAATCATAATAACCTCCCACTATTTACATCTATGGTTTTATTAAATCCTTTCCATCTATGGTTAACTTGATGAATAGTTAAATTTAGTTTATTGCTAATCTGTGTTGGAGTTTTATTTTTATCTTTAAGTTTCCATATCTCAATAGTAGTTTTTATAAATTGACCTTTCTCGTTCTTCTGGTAATTAGAATTATTTTGATTATTTTTTAATTCATTCATTTGAGTTACAATTGAAATTTTCTTTTTGTGTTACCGTTAGTCTTTTATAAGGGAAACCCTTGTTTCTCTTAGTCTTATCTCTTTTTTTATTGCGATGTTCACCTTGGTCATGCATTGTAAAATAAGTGTATAATACCTACACAACTTCTCTTTATAAATCTTTCGATACTACTACCGAGTAGTGAATTAAAAGTATTCCAATATTACTCGGCCAGCTTAATCTCTAATATATTCTTATAGTCTGATAGAAATCCAAATCTCCACCCTTGGGTATTGATTCTATATGTTTCTCCTTCTTTTATCTCCATATATAAGTTTGAACTATCAAATCTCCACTTGACCCAACTATCTGTTATCTGAAACACTTGGCCATCCTCAGTTCCTATTAAATATTTAGCGTCATCTCCACTATATTTAACCTCTTTTTCTTTTACTGTAATTGTCTCATGACCTGTAGTAAAAGCATAAGCAACTCCATATCCTATAAAAACTACTACAATAGTTATAATTATAAATACAAATAACACACCTATTAATCCTTTTTTATTTTCCATTTCAACCTCCTTTCATATCTCCTCTAAATTTCTAATTACTTCTGGGCTAATAATAGACCCAATCCACAAAGATTCGGTCCCATATTTCTCATAAAACTTAAAGGTCTGGCAGTCTTTATACTTAGCACAATTTCTACCAGTCTCTTTAGCTACAACACATGCAAAATATTTACATATGCTAGACACTCCACATCCTCTATATTTATTTCCTTTAATATCAAGCGGATAAGCACATATCTCTTTAGCGTTATCACCCATTTTAATCATATATCTCAAACCTAAGTAAGCCTCCGACCATACCTAAATTATCAAATTGTACTCCTTCTGGCGTATCACCAGAAATCATATGCACGGCTGTGGAGGTTCCCTCTGCTAAACCCTTAAGTTTCTTTATCTTATCTCTGGATAAGGACTTTGATAATATTAACTTATCAACTGCGCCTCTCTTTAACCTATCTGTAACTTCAGCTTCCCCATAGGAAACTTTGTTTGGTTCAGTTTTTAACTTCATCAGAAACAAATCTATAATCAATTTTTGCTTTGTTATCTCTGCTTCTTCTAAGTCTTGTTGGCATAGCCCCACAAGCTCATGTAATCCATTTAATCTAGTACCACCCATATTCTTAATGCACATAACTTTGTTTTTAAGTTGAGTTACTAATTGACCTTGTCTTAAAAAATCTTCATTTGTAGGGAAGTTTCCTCCTATGAAAATTCCCTTAAGCTTCTTCTCATCCCAGAGGAACTTCTTTAAATGCTCTGCATTTCTCTTAAAGAATGTCTTAAGCTCACTATCTCTAATACGTTCAAATCTCTGGGCGCTCTGGCCCCCTGTCTTGTGTTTTCCAGGAACACCTGAGTGTAAAGTTTCTAATAGTCTAACGTGTCTACCATCAAGGACCCCAATCGAAGATTCATTTGCTTCTATAATAAGAAGCCCATATATTTCATCTGTCGCTAACATCTCCTGTAAATTTCCAAGCACAAACGTTTGGTCACAACGATAAATCTTTGTCTTTAATTTCTTAGGCGGTTCAATAGCCCATATCTTTAAAGACTCCTTCCCATCTTCATCTATTACATTACCGGAAAAAATAGCTAGCCCATTCTCTGGTGTTCTTCCTATTTCTTTTAACTTACGAACTGCTAACTCTAAAGCATTGATAACGTTCTTTCTCGTCGCTGTAGATTTAATATTAGTAGCAGTCCCCTTCTCATCTTCAAGTGTCTTCTTAGTTTGATTTATGGATGCCCCGGCTGGGATAAGAACAGTGATTAGTTCTGTGTGCCTACCTTTATATCCTTCGAGTTCTTCTAAAAGGATTTCTAATTCATATTTTTTTACTTCATTCATTTTATTTACCATGTATTTTTATGTATTCTGTCTTTTTAAATCTTTCGGTTTTGCTATTTTATAGCTATTCTCTTCAAATTCCATTATATAACCATTCCTCCATCCATCCTCATCACAAACAATACAAAATCTTCAGGAGGCTGATAACCATGTTCTTCTATGTAGTGGAATATCATTTCTGGGAATTTATACTGTATATTATTTTCTTTATCTATAAGTATCTTCTCCGAACAGCTAGTAGCCCGTCCTTCATAATTTCCTTCGTCTATACAAAACTCACAGTCATGATGTCCGGCAGACATTAAACTTAAACCGTTGCTACAAATATGTCTTAACTTATTAATGAAGTTCTGAGATACCGGCCCTTTTGGATATTCCTCAGTTATGTCTAAATAACCAACTGCTACTGATTTATAACTTAGTGTCGGATGATTATTTTTTATAGCGAATTTATTAAGAGAGTCTCTCGCATTTTTCATTTTTTCTTCTACTTCTAATCTTTTCATGCTTTCACCTTCCCTGTAGATTGCGAATATTCTTCTCTTATCTGCTTCATAAAGATAACTACTTTCTTAATATTTATACGGCTTCTGTGAGGGGTGTTTGTCATTTCTATATAATGCCTATGACATAACTCATACTGTCCCCTGGTCATCTTACCACAAACCACACACTTTATACTTGTAGATTTTCTTCTGCTAGGCTGTAGATACTTTGCCTTACTTATATTAGCTTGTCCCATTATTCTTCTGCCTCCAATCTTTTGAAAACTTCGTCATCATCTACATACTGAGCTTCAATTTTCTTAGTTCTAATTAAATCATTTTCTTGTAGGATTGCTACGTTCTCATCAATTGCTTCTTGCATAACTTCTACCTTCTTAACCAACATCTCAAATTCTGTAAATTTCTCTGGATCGTTTCCTTCAAATTGTACTTTATCATCTGCTTTAACCATTAGTGTCACCTCCCTTGTTTTTCGTATTATTTAGATTATGGGAACAAATTCTTAGATGTTTATTGGTATCATTTAAATTTGGGTATATCATTTTTTTACATTTTTTACATGATAAATATATTCCTGATTTAATTTCATCAAACTCTTTTAAAACACATCCAGCACAAAGTAAATCTTTTTTATCATCCAGGTGTTCTGGTGTCATAATGCCGCCTCCACACTTCTTACACTTCGCTATTGTCATACTTTTCCCTCCGAGTTCCCTGAAGTCTTAATATCCGAACCGTCTTTCCAAAATTTTGTCCTCTTTAGATATTGCTGTCTTCTTCCATTGTTCCATGGTTGCATCCTAGAAACATTACTTGCCCTATCGCACAATTTTATTAATATCCCATCTGCTGTTTTAAGTCTTGGAAAATAATATCCATAATCATCTTTCTCACCTTCATGTGTTACTTCCATCACTAAATCTGCAACTCTTTCTCCGAAATTTTCAACAAGTTCTCTAACAGTTGTTTTCGTATCCTCTATCGTATCATGTAATATTGCAGCACATATAACGTCTGTGTCATCAGTAAAACAACTTATTGCTTCTACAATTGTGATTATGTGTGCTACAAAATAATCTTTACCAGAATCATCCTTTTGTCCAAAATGTGCAGCTTCTGCAAATTCTTTTGCTCTCCTTATCTTGTATAAATTACTCATCCTTTTCCCTCCGGTTTCCTATTCTGGACACTAGACGAAATCTCTTTGAAATTTCTACACCCTATTTTATTGTTACGCTTGAAATCTGTACGTCCTTTAATCATTTTTTCACCTTAGTTTCTGAAACCGCATGAACTACGTCGTGAACTGCGTCACTTATTTCAGTTAAAATAAATTCAAATTCTGGTAATTTAGTATCGACATTAATTTTAGAAACATCAAATCCCCTTTCGTCATATCCAATATTTATTTTGCATAAACTGTCAATCTCCTTACTGATGGTCAATAAAATATTCTTTGCATCATATTTTTTCACAGCCTTAAGAATTTCTGTCTCGATTGCTCCGATAGTTAAAACTTTTCTTTCAATCTCAAAGTGTGTTCCAATATATACATCCACCATTATTCAATCACTCCAATTCTTTTAGTTTCCTTTCTATCTAAATCCATTTTAATTCTTTGACCCAATAACCATCTGTGGAATATTTCTTCGCCTGGATTATTTGTATAATTTAACCAATCTCCTAAACAATATCCGCAAAGTAATGTACCTCTATGGAAACTAAGACTATCTACTATAGTATTTTCACATCCAGCACATTCAAATTCAATTTTTTCCATTATTCGTAGCTCCCAACTAAGACGTCGTTGATTCTATATCTTGAAAAAGCTATTATTCTTTCAAACTGTGAAGGTATTTCCATTGGATGTCCAAATTCATCTCCGAATAATTTCATGAAGTCATTGTGCTCCTCTTCTGTTATTGGTTCTTCCAATAGCTTCTTTCTTAATTCTTTACTCATTTTCCATTCCATGTCTTTTTAATTCCAAGTCCTCGCAGAACCCCACAAAGAAAATAAAATATATCGTTAACACTCTGCAATTCCTTTACGTCATTAATCTTATCAAAGGGTTTTGCCCAATCAGCCCTAAAAGCAGCCATATCTTTAACTGTTTCCAATTCTTTGTATTTCTTTTCTTCTAGAAGAATACCAATCATCTCTTTTATCTCTACTAATTTATTCTCCATTTTCACTCCCAGATTCGTCTGTCAATACAAGTGCGTCCAATCTTTCCTGTTTTTCTTTTCTAAATTGGATTACAAAAGTGTTTTTAGAATCCTCTTCACTCCTACTAAGAAACTCGCTGGCTCTACTTAATTCAGATTTTAAAAATTCTATTTCAATTGTTTTTTCTGATTTTTCTATTTTATTCGCCATCTTTTTGTAGTACGTAATTTATATGTTTTAATGTTTCACTTAATATCATTGCATTTTCAAAGCTTCTAAATTCTACTCGTCTTTTGAAGTTTTTCCTTTCTTCAACCAAAACAAGATATTTATCATAAAGGAATCCACTCTTAATTGTTAATTCTCCAATCATTTTTCGTCACCTTCCTTTTCTTTTACGAACTCTTCCCAATCGTTTGCTGCAAAATCATCACTTTCTAATACCGTAAAATTATCTACAATAAAAAAATCTCCGTTCCCCCAACATCTTCTCCTAATTTTCTTACCGTTATTTATTAAAACACATGCTTCAGTAAATTTCATTTCTTAGCCTCCGATTCGTCTGTGGTATAAAGTGCGTCACCTTCTGTATATTTATTATAAGAATCAACTGTAATCATCCCTCTATTTCTTAATTCATACATTATCTTACCTTCTGCTAATCTAGCCCAATCAAGGTTATACTTTTCACAACCTTCTGGCATTGAGCCATGCTTTCTCTTTTCTGCTTCTATTCTTGTCTTAATCCAGCCCATTTTCGCCTCCTTCACAGTTTGCGTACATTGAAATATCCTCATCACTCTCTGGGCCTAATGCTCTACAAGTTTGTGCAGGTAGAGAGTTTGCTTCTCTTGCTTCTTCTACAAATTCATTATGTGATTTCATTTTTTACATTTACTCCCCTGCTTATGAATAGTCAATAAAAATGCAACTTGTCCCTCAGTAGATCCGACAATCCTCTTCCCACAATTATCACACTTGATAACATATTCTGTTACTTCTTTTGTTGTGATTCTTTTTGTTATGTTTTCCATGTTATAGGGTATACAGTGGACTATATAAGGGTATGTATTAATTTGATAGGGACGACTTCTTTGCTTTGGTAGACGTCGATTTAACTAATCCTTTCTTCTTTAAATCATGTAAGGCATAACAGATTTCCTTACTCCAAATTAATGAACCCTTCTTCCAGTCTTTACCATATAATGCTTTAAGCTCTTTAACACAATCTTTAGATTTACACTCCTCCCATAACTTACAATCTCTTAGGCTACTCATCCATATCCTCCAGGTAATCTATAAAATCTTCTTCTAGAAAATATTTATCACATTCATAACAATTACCATAAAAATCTCCATTTCTTATTCTTTCTATAATTCTTTGTATATTATTCTTCATCGTAGTTCAAGCCTTCTGCGAATTTCTTTTTAATTCTAATTCTAAAACTGGTAGAGGTATTAATGAAATTCCTTTATCTTTAGATTGAAAGAACCTGTATACTTCGCCATCCTTAATCCCCATGGCTACCACTCTTCCATAGTGTGGATGCTTTTCTCCCATTTTATATATTATTTTTTTTCTCATTTTGTTTTTTACCCCAACACACATTACAAAGAACGTGGTGATCAGTTACTCGGTTTTTTTTACAATTAACACAAAATTCAACAACTGGTGTAATTGAATATGCTTTTCTTAATCTAAACTTTCCCATTTTAGTTCAAAGACGAATCAGTATAAAAAGTTTCTAAGTCTCTCATTTGATTCCTCCCTAATTTTATTTACTTCTACTAAGTTCTTTCCCGACTTTAATTCCATCTCTGCACCAAAGTTACATCCAGTTTCTTCTATATCTTTCATTCTCTTATTCCAACATCGATAACAAGCACAATCATCTGGGTGTTTAGTATAGTTTTCCATTCGTAATTTAAGGCAAAGGCGTATCCTCTAACTTTTGTTTTAGATTTTCAAGTTCATAGATAAATGCACTTTGGATTACGGTTTCTTTTTTAACTCCATACATTGTCCTGTAGTTTTTTATGGTTTCATTAATTAATTCTATGACATCATTCAAACTAACTAAAGGTGACGCACCATCTCTATCCTGTTCTTTTGTTGTTTCAAAATACTTTTTTATTCCCATTCTATAATTAAGGCGAATAGCTCCTCTCAATTTTTATTTTATAATCTTGTGAGTATTGCATGGCGTAATGATTACACTCCTTTTCAATTTCATCTTTATTATTTCCTTCTCCTGATGCAACTAATAATAACGTGTCTCCGTCTTGCTCCTCATGTATCTCGTAAATTTTGAATTGGAACACCATTTAATCATATCACGAATATTGTTTCGTGTATTCCTCCTCTTTAGTTTCTCTTCCCAACATATATGCCTTCTCAACAAATTCTAAAATGTGTCCCCAGATACATCCATCTTCATCTTCATTATAATCATTAATCTTCTGTGCTAATCTGTATATTTTATTTTTATCTTTCATGTTATTTTCTTTAATTAATATTAATTTACGCAATTACTATCCTCTACGTCTGATTTAGATTTTAAATCCGCAGGAAAAGGCACCACGCCGGTATCCTCCTTAGCTGTCCCGGAAACCTGTCCAGAGTAATCCTGCGGAGTTCGACATCCGTCAATCGCCTTACGGCTCAGGTTGTCTATATCAACGAGATTATCCACGTCTTTGGTCTTGCACTTCACTTGTGTATTATCTTCCTCCTGAACGCTTTGTGTCTCTAGATGAGCTATGCGTGAAGTTACCTTCTCATCTTTTTTTCGTTGATTATGAGAACATCCTACAAACAGTTTTAGGGTTCTGCCGTCATCTTGTATGTCTTCTAATATTGTACAATTATATTTTTCAAAGATTCTCTTACCACCAAACACAACAGTTAATCTAGTCTCTGGTCTTTCTTTCATTTTTTATTCTCCTTCGAAGTCTTTGACGAACATTTCTCTATAAAGTAAAGAATAATACAGTCTGAACATTCTTGAGTCATGTTCTTATTCTTAATCATTAATGGTAAGCAGTTTTCGATAATTTTATTAATCTCTAGCCTATCCTTTTCTACTTCTAGTTTCATTTCTTGTCCTCCAGCGTGTTTCTTGTATTAAGCGAATAAAATGAGAAGAATATACAAAACAATCCCATAGCTAATAATATAAATCCAGCTATTATTTCTTTTAATATAAATTCAAATGTTTGTATTGGACTTGCCGTTAAATAAATTCCACACCACATCAAAACCATTCCAAAGCATATAACTACACTAAACCCAAATGCTTTCATACTCATGCTTTCACCTTCCCTGTAAAGTACGCACATTTACCCTTCTCTTGATTCATACATCTAGGGCTATCTTTTTTATATTTACAAAACCCACATTGAGTTTTAACGACATATTCTCCTTCTTCATTCATTCTGCTTCTCCTGGTTCTTCAACCCATTTCATTTTTCTTCTCTGCATATACATAACTCGCTTTGATCTCTTTAGGCAATTCTTACAAGTGACTTTATCTTTATTCCAAGTCCATCTACCATCTTCAACTGGTCGTTCTACCTTGCTACAAATGTATCGGTCTGGTTCTCCATGATACCTAGACACTCTTAAATGAATAACTTTAGCCTTGAATGTCCTCATGCTTTCACCTCTTTAGACGGCAAACCATGAGATTGCGAATGTTTCATACAATCTTGTAAATCATGTTTTTGTTTTGGATTAACTATTTGACCACATTGTTGACATTCAAATAAATTCTCTTTGGCTTCTTCTAGTTTATTCATCTTGCGACCCCTTCTTTAGATTAGGCGAATGATTTGGACAAGCTCCACAATGTGGGCATATAATTCTATAGTTTCTTATGTTTCCAGCTTTATTAAAAGTTTTACAACATGTTGGGCATCTCATCCTTTCACCTCTTGTTTATCTTGTTGATTATTTATAATTATAACTTCCTTACCAAGTTCTTTTGCATGCTTAATCGTATTTTTAGTTCCACTTCTTCCAGCTACCTTATCAAAAGCAATTAATACATCACACTCTTCCGCAATCTTTCTGTTCCTATTAAAGTATCTTTCTGGAGATGGTTCACTGTGATTTGGTAGAAATTCTTTATAATGGATTCCATTCTTAGCAGCATAAGTTTTAGCATAAGAATCTACTCCAGAAGCACCACCACTTATAATGGTTACTTCTGTGATCTCATCAGATTTTTCATTAAAGATTATTTCAGATATTATATGTTCAACAAAATCTTTATCCCATCCATCTCGATTACCAACTATTCCATATTTCATTCTTTATTTATTTCCATTTTGTTTTTTTATTTCTTCCATTTTATTATTCTCTGCAACAATCAAGCATCCCTCTTAACTTAAGAGAGAACTTAGACATTCTACTTTTTTTTGGTTTATTAGTTTCATCCTCTTCTTCTTTATCTCGTATGTCTTTTTCCATCTTAATTTATCTTTCAATGAGCATTTTCTTAATTCTATGTTAATATTAGTTATTTATTCTTTATAAACTTTTTGGTACCACTATATAGAGGTTACACATCTCCAAGTTATCCCAAGCTGAATCTTACGGATAACCTGTCTGTCAACTCCATACCGTCGAGCAAGTTCAGTTCTTGTACTCTTTTTATCTTTATAAACTCTTAAAACTTTAGCTGGTGTCATCTTTGAACGACCGTTCTTTACTCCATTAGCACTCCTTCCTCTTTTAACTCTATCTTGAACATTATCTTGATGAGTCCCAAGTATAAGGTGGTCCGGATTGATACATTGGCGGTTATCGCAAGTGTGTCTTATAACCATACCTTTTATAGGTGCATCCCTATAGAGTCTATATATGTGCCTATAGATTGGCCTCCTCTTCCCATTCCTCATGCAGATAACATAACCTTCACCGTCAACGCAATGTGAGGTGCAAATATGACATCCGTTTTTGTTTACTTTAAATTTTATTTCTTTCATTTTGAATTTTATCCTCTAAATACCTATTGTAATATTCTTCTGTAACTAATGCCTTTGGGTCTTTATCTTGAAGATGTTTCCTAAAGATATAACAACCTGGGGCTTGGTTTTTTTATTTTTTCCATTATATTCTGTTGTAGTGGGAGTGACAGGATTTTAACCTGTGGTCTCCGGCATTCTTCGAGTGAAGAATTGATGAAGCTCGATAGAACAACACTCATATAAGACCGGCGCATTAGAACAGGCTATGCTACACTCCCTTTATGAGGTCGGGATGATTTTAACATCCGATCTCAGCCTTATCAGGACTGCGCATTAGAACAGACTATGCTACGACCTCCTATGAGCCCAGTAATAATCGAAATTACAACTTCTCCGCTTCAGGGAGCTATGTATCCTTTACACCATAGGCTCTTACGCCCCCCCGTAGACTCGAACTACGCACCTCTCGATTAACAATCGAGCACTCTTCCATGATGAGCTAGGGAGGCAATATCTCCACACCAAGAATCGGACTTGGACAAAGTGGGTTACAACCACCTGCACTACCATTATGCTATGCGAAGTTAAGCCCGTGAGGGGAGTTACACCCCTAACCTTCGGTTTACAAAACCGCTGCTCTATTATTGGAGCTACACGAGCAATTTAGATTCGTCGTAATCGGGATTCTGTTTCTCTCTCCATATCTATCTAAGCCACTACCCGACAATTATAGCTACAGGGGCTATGTCTGTTTGTGTTGCATTCCTGTATGTCCCGAATTTCCTCAGGAAGAGGTATAAGCCCCGACCCGAAATGGAGACGTGAATCTAATGCGAGATAAGGGTACTGCCCCCTCGCCCTATGGTTGGAAACCACATGTTCTACTATTAAACTAATCTCGCTATATTTTGTTTGCACTTACAAACCTTACATCTATTGTCTAATCCGAATATTTTTGTTTTATTTTTAGAAAATTTTTCAACTTCCTTAAATTTTTTACATATTGTACATTGATATTTATTTCCTTTAAACCTCTTTGTAATAGCTTTTTTTGTTCTACCTTCGCCACTCTTCGCGCCACCTCTTAATGACTCTTCTTTAGTTATTTTATGTAAGTCTCCATTTTTATGATGAACCGACGTATGTTCACTCAACTCGCCAATCTCTAGATTCTCAATCCTATTATCATCCTTTATCCCATTTTTATGATGAACAACCTCATGTCTACCTAATTTTCTACCAAGGTGCTTCTCCATAACCAATCTATGTTCATTTGTAGTCTTAGTTTTATTAAGCCTAATTCTTTTGTACTTATTTTTGTATTCCATATTTTACGACTACTGCGAGAATTAAACTCGCGACTCCCAGTAGACAGCCGGGTATTTTGTCACTAAACTAAGCAGTCAATCCAGGGGCACTCCAACCAATCCTCAGGAACGATACTTAAATATCGAAACCCTTAGTCAAACGGTATAACCCGATGTTTTACGGACCCCTCGATAACGACACCTTGAGTCGAACAAGGTCCTGAAGCTTATGAGACTCCCGGGCTAACCGTTACACCATGTCGTTAATATAAAAAGAAAAATAAAAAGTTAATTAAACATTTTAATGTTTATTCGTCGTCTTCTTCTTTGTCTTCAGCTTCATCTTCAATATCAGCTGTAACTTCCTCTGCAGTTTTCTTATCTCCTTCAGTAGGAGTAATTTCAGTTTCTTCCATTTTAATCTTCAACCTCCTTTCAATATCGTAAACAATCACTATGAATATAAACTTAAAACCCCTACCCTTCTACTTAAAAAAGGGTATGAATTATCTAATAATAACAAATAACAACCTTTATAAGCCTTTCGATGCTACTACAGAGTAGTAGCATTGCCCTTCTTTAGAAGAACGATACTACTTAAGAGTACTAATATATGATGTTAGTTCCACGTTTTCTAAAAAAAACGCTGTAGTAAATTTTAGACTTACCTTTTAGACTTCTTTTTGACAGCTTTACGCTTCCTAACAGAGTTCTTCACTTTAGTAAAGTTCCTTGCAGGAGCATCAAAAGTCTCGCCAATGTAGTCTGCGTGAGCATCTTTATCCTTATGACCGATTAGAATAACTCGCATAGAACCATTGCTCTTTATGCTTAATACCCTACACTTACAGCCTTTATATAGGTGTTCATAAGAGATATTATTCCCATCTTTGTCCGTTTGAGGAACAACGCCTGTAACAACATCACCAGCCTTAAAGGCAGTGCCTTCATCAAATATATTTAAACTGTCAGATACATCTACTGGAGCTGAACATTCTTCACTAATCCTATTGTCAACCCTACTTACTGCCCTATCAACATAATATGTAGTAGCACAAAAGAATAAGTTTGAGAACAACCTAACAACTACATAAATTATACCAGCCGCGATAGCAATAGGCCAAAGCATTATGCTAAATACAACTAATATCTCTTTATCGCTCTTACTTTTGTCTTTAGTAAGTTCAGATACAATAGCACCAATTACACAACCAATCAAAAGATAAATTGCAATTCCTCCTATAATAGCCAATAATTTAACTACTTCGGAACAATTTTCAATTACCATTTTTTATTTTTTACCTCCTTTCATTTTATCAAGTTTGACTTTCTTATGACTCTTAGATACTTTTATTCTTACCTTCTACCGTCCTAAGCCTATCTACAATCTTATGACAATATTCACAAACTTTAAAATTAACCCTTACACATCTTTCACAATAAAATCTCTCTCCAACTTCCCATGATTTTCTGCCTGACCAAAACCCAATGTATTTAGAACACGGA
>SDBV01000527.1_pt1 | contig 54917 bp, 73 predicted proteins | sample 2277081 | NCBI WGS metagenome assembly SDBV01 (sample SAMN10402039, study PRJNA504765) | marine sediment metagenome | isolation source: marine sediment core GS10_PC15, 223 cmbsf | place: Arctic Ocean: Southern Knipovich Ridge | collected 2010
GAGGTCTACAACCTCGAGGACGCGCTGGTCGCGGCGGGGTTTCTGAACAGCTTCATCCGGCACGCGGACTCTGTAAAGATCGCGAACCTCGCGCAGGTCGTCAACGTCATCGCGCCCTTGCTCACGCGCGGGGACGAGGTGCTCGTCCAGTCCATCTTCCACACCTTTGAGATGTTTTCCAAGAGGCGCGAGGGCGTCTCACTCAGCCCCGCCGTCTCGGGGCCGAAGTACGAGGGCGATACGAACGGAGAGGTCCACTATGTCGACGCGAGCGCGATCCTCGGCGACGGAATCCTTCACGCCTTCACCGTGAACCGGAGCCTCGACGAGGCCGCGCCGGTGCGCGTGGCGCTCGCGGACAAACCCTTCGCTTCGCTCGAAAGATACCACCCGCGTCCGTGGCTCGTCACGATCTCGATGCCAAAGGCCCGCAACTTGGGTCTAAGCTTGCAGACCAACGTATCAAGGCCCTTCGCCCCGGCCATTGTATCGGCGCGGTCCCAATACAATAACTCAAAGGCCCTCTCCCGATCAAGTACCCCCGGTGCGCGCATCAACAGTCCCATGAACGAATGCTCGACTGGCGTCAGCCCGAATTCGATGGGGGCCTGCCAATTTAGGCCGCAGAGAGTTTCAAGCTGTGCGATGCGCTCAAGAGCCTCGGGCCAACTTAGTGGCGCAGACATTTTGCTCAAAACCCTCGCTCGTTAAGAATCTTGGGCAAGACCCCTGTATTTGGCATTAGAGTAAGATCAGGCCCATCGGCCTCTCGCTCGACTAACCAAACCTCACACGTTGATACTCGAAGTGAGTCTGATGGCTCGAAGTCAAACTCGAAATTTGGTCCGAACTCTTTCTTCAGAAATTGATTTATTGCAGAGGCAATATCAGTCCGATCAAGGGTGATAATATACCGTCGAGCGATTTTGGCTGTGGTGATTACATTCATTTTTGACGAACCTTTTCCTGTACGTGATTAGGGCTGATCGCGTAGCGCAATTCTCATCGCCGCTACGCCTACCAACTCGCGCTTCTCGCGAAGCGCTTTGAGTTCCTTCGAGTGATCTCGGATTAGCCGTTTGTTCGCCCCGATCTGTGCAAGCATCAGTTCATTCTGAGATTCAAGATGATCCATCGCTGCTTTGTGCTCGATGATCTGATCATTCAGTCCGGTGATCGACAGCGTAACCTTGTCGAGCGGGCTCGCCGGCGGCGTTGTCGGTGACTCGTTGGGCAGAGTGACTCGCTGGGCCTCGCCCTGGGCGTCGATCTCCTCTGCCATTTGCTGCTGCTGCGATTTGGTCATCTGTGAATCTCCATTCAAGCCATGCGAGCAAGGCCTGTGAGGTTGAGGGTTTCGCCCCGAATGAGTCTCGCACTATCGAATCCAGTTCTTCGTGACGTGAGGGGCCGTTCGGATGGCGCTCGGGGAGAGCATCGGCTGGGCGAACTTTGACTTGCGAGGCAGCGCCGCTCCGTCGCCTCTTTTGACTTGGGTACTTCGTCTTAGCTTATTGCCTCCCCTTTTCGGTTTGATTTTGAGTGAGGCGAATAGATCATCGTGCTGTTGAGACATCTTTCTTGTCTCCGTCTTGGCCCTTAGACTGTGAACTGCCTTGGCAAATTGGGCTCGCCCACTCGCTTGAGCGAGGGATTTCTGCGGAGCACAAACTCGGCTGTCGCATTCGCAGCCCAGCAGAATCCCCGCCCGGCCGATGGCTGCTTTGATAAAAACGCATTGCCCTGCTCATCTTGCCAGAGCCAGGCCGAATAGGCCATTATGTGTTTCTCGGCGACGATTGTCAAATCGTCTCGGCCAAGGCAATCTTGAACTGCCTTGGCGTCCCACGGAGCCCGGCAGCGCCAGGGTGTTGCAATTCCATCTTCATCGATCATTCAATTGGCCTTTCATCACAGACGATGACGCGGTAGCGCCATTCGAGCCAGCGGATTAGCAATGCCCGTGCTAGCGAGACAAAGTTTTGTCTCATATCTGTTGGCCCTTTTGCAGGGCTCTTTGCGCTTGTCGAAATTCAGCTGCCGAGATTGTGACTATGGCTTCGCCTTCCTCGTCGAAAAGCAAGCCGATTTGCATATCGTCGGGAACAATCAAACTGTCCGGCGACAGGAACATTTCCCGCTCCATCGCGTCGAACGCCGAAACGAACGGCTTCAGTGCCTCGGCCAGCTGGTCACGGTCGGCCTCTAGTGCGCGGATCGCGGCAGCGGCTTCGTCCATGAGTGCGCAGTTGCATCGGTCGTGGCGACAGTCATCTGGCTTAGCAAACTTGTCGCCCCCGCGCAGCCTAGTTACTAGTTCGCTGTACGTGCTCATGGCGATGGCTCTGGCTCTAGGACGGCGATGGTGCGCCTGGTATGGTCCGCTTGGGCGGCAGACTTTGCTGCCTCGATGGTGTCGTAACCCTCCCATGCAAATGGGTCTTCCACTGGCCAAAGCAGGTAGGCAGGGCCGGTTTTTTGGCGGCGGCTAATGGCGTAAACGCCGCCAATTCCATCGGCGCAGAACAGGTTGTCATCAGGGTCCGGGTCTTTCGGATTGTCGTTGTCCGGCGTACGCCACACCAGCGGCTTCACCCTCACCCGTGCAGAGACGGGATGGGCGACCATTTGTCGGACCTCCGAAATATGGTCCGGCTGCGCTCCCGGTGCTGGTGGGGAGGCGGCGAGGTAGGCAGCGTAAGCGGCGCGGCCGATGCGCTCAGTGCTCGGTTCCAAGAAGTACCTGGCGGCGTCGATCATCGCCTCAGTTGGCTCGCGCGGCACAAGCACCCACTCCCCTTCCTGTACGGGAAGGGGAAGGGCGGTGAGGGCCTCGATGGCGTGTTTCACAGTCTCAGCCGCTCGGACAGCAGTCAACTCGTGCCCGACCAGCCGTGACTTCAACAGCCAATCGACAACTCCGCGCAGTTCCGCTTCCAGCCTCGCCTTATCGAGAGTGGTCATGACTGAGACCTCGCTATTGTCGCCTTCTCAAGCGCTGCTTCCAGGCGGAAAAGCCAGTCGTCCATGAACTGGCGCTGCCTTTCCATCGTGTAATCCATAGCAGATGCCGCCCGTTGCATTTCCTCGGCGGCGGAACGCATGGAATTGGCGGCGGACTGAACCTGCTCAGCGCCGAGCAAGTTGATATATTCGCTCATGGCTTCCCCCCTTCTGCTTTTGTCTGGTCAGTCATTGGTGCCTCCGTTGCTGGTCTTAGAGCGGGGGCTGCATGCCCCCGCCATGCACATTGGGGGTCAGTCCTGAATCTGACGCCAGCCCTCGGGGCGCTGCTCGACCTGCCGGCGAACCTCGTATATGCCGGGCTGGAACATGATGGCCTCGTGCTGGTGAACATCGCGGCGATGCTCCAGCGCGGTCGGACGGTTGACCTTGAGCCACGAGATCAGCGGGTCCTTGCCGTTGAACATCTGCACGGCCGGCTCGGCGGCGCGATCCAGCACCATGACGTGATTGTGTCCCGTCTCCGAATGGGTGACGACGATCTCGCTATCGACCGGTGTCTGTTCCACCACCCCGTTCGGGATGGCGTCAACGCGCCGGAAATAGCAGTCACCCTGTGCGGCAGTCATCGTGAAAGTGCGCATCTTGGTTTTCTCCTTTAAGTGCGAACTTCGGGGATTTGGAAGTCACTTGCCTTGAGGCCGTAGGACGCTGCCTGTGCCTCGATGATAGTCTTGGCGTTGCGGTCGGCCATGACGGCAATCTCTCGTCCGGTTCCACACCAAGCATGGATGAATTTCTGCGGACCGTGGTCGGGCAGATCAACCTCAATCAGCCGCCCGATCTGCGGGTCTGCGTCCTCGTCAATGACGCGGGGATTGAGCGCGGCGATGATGTTCGCCCAGCCGAGGATTTCGCATGCCGCCGCTCGCTGATCGACGTTCTGCCAGGTCAGCGCAATCTGGGGCGTCAGCGCCTTGCGGTCGGCCAGCCATTCATCCGGTACGCGGGTACCGTGCCATGCGCTGACGCCCCAGCCGTCGCTGTACTTGACGGCCTTCCCGGTCTCGCAGTGCAGGCGCTTCTCAGCGTCGAACTGCACCTTCCGAGGACGATCGCTGACAAAGCAGACGCCATCGAACGGCGCCCACCATCCGACACTCTTGAAGAGCCGTGCCCATTCAAGCATGAGCGCCCAATCGGTGGCCTTGTACTCGACGCCGATCTCGTGGCCGAACATGTAGAAGGCACCCCATGCGACGTTGTACTGGTTGTCGAAGCTATGGCGCAGGAAGAGGTCCGCAAGCCGCTGATCCCAGAGCTGGTCCCTGAGCTGGCCCCTGAACTGGTCCCCGAGCTCATTCCCGAGCTGATCCTTGAGCTGGATCCTGAGCTGATTCCATAGCTGGATCCCGAGCTGGCCCACGAGCCGATTCCATAGCTGATCCTTGAGCTCATCCTCGAGCTGGCCCCTGAGCTGATCCCCAAGCTGGCCCACGAGCTGATCCCCGAGCTGATTCCATAGCTGATTCCATAGCTGGCTCCTGAGCTCATTCCCGAGCTGATTCCTGAGCTGATTCCTGAGCTGATCCCATAGCTGATTCCCGAGCTGATTCCTGAGCTCATTCCCGAGCTGGTCCCTGAGCTGGCCCCTGATCGCCTGCGGCGGCTCCTTCAGAAACCCGTTGACGAGGTTTGCGGCCAGCTCGCACATGGCCGGCGAGGAGAAGTGCAGGATGAGCGGCGCGGGCTTGTTGAGCCTAGCGTAGAAGCCCCGGATAACCTCGTCGCCGGCGTCGAAATCCGCCGGATCACAACACATGCCGACACGCAGCCACTCTTCACGGAACTCGACGAGGCGAGCTTCCTGCTCGGCGGTCAGTTTGGTGATCTTGTCAGTCATTGGTGCCTCCGGCTTTGGAAATGGCCCGGTCGATGTGGTCAAGGGCGAGCTTGTCGCCAATTTCACAGTTATCGATCCCGCCGTCGTCATTCACAGCCTGCAACACATAGGCGCGAGCTACGATCAGGGCTTCAAGCAACTCCGGCGCAGCGGCGATGAGGTGGGCATTCGCATCGATCGCATCGGGGAAGTTGTGAACTGCCGCAAGCGTTGGTAGGATAGCCGCGCCGTTCTCGCTGCGTCCGCCGATGCTGTAGCCCCAAAATACGTTGCCATTGGCGTCCGTGGGCCAAGGATCACCGTTGGGCTGACGGCCGATAGGTGGGCGCTCCATGCGCGAGAAATACCACGGCCCAGGTGTATGCTTTGCGGCCACAGTCATCGTCTCTTCCTCATATTTGTTGGGAATTGCAAATTCTCGAGCGACTGCCCGGCCCCTTCGGAGCGCGCGCGGAGGTCTTGCGCTTGGCGAGTGAGAGCTCGCCAATAGAGTTCATCGACTCGGGATTGAGGCACGCCTGGGGGCATCGCTGCGCGAAGCGCCAGCCACGAGTCTTTGATTGGGCGGTGCCCTCGCAGGGCCAGGCGATCTGCTGCGAAATCGTAAGGGGAGTGGGAGTGGGGCATTTTCCTAGAATATCAAATCCGTCATTGGCTCTCGTAATGCCGAAGCCACACGATTCGTCCACCTACTGTCATTATTGGAAGCAATGCAAAATGCCGTGTCCATTCGGTTGTTGGCTGCCACATGGTCACAGGTCCTCGAGGCGAAAGCCCCGGCGGGCCGGTACGCCCTTCGCTGGCGCGACGATCACTTTGGGCGCCTGCGGCGCTCGCTGCCCAATCGGAATGACTTTGGGCGAGGTCTGCGCAAGCGCATCCTCGATGAGTTTTCCATCGCGCACTCGAAGCTTTCTTGAATCGACGAGGTTGCTGCGCAGCATCGCCCGTCGCTGCCCCTCGATCAGGCCCTGCTCGAATGAGAGTTCCCCGGTCAAGCGTGAGGCGAGCTTCTCATCCATTGACTCGATGTGCTGCGCGATTTGCAGGAGTCTCGCGAAGTCCGGCGACTGGTTGCCGCAGGTTCGCTTTGCGAATTCGCGGAGGAACTGGGCGTCGAGATTGATCGACTCGGTGGGAATGGTCATCTCGCTAGCTCCCTCGCAAGCAGGGCTGTCGGCTGGTGGCCGGCAAGAGTTTTGGCTTGCAGGGCTCGGATACGAGCGAGGATGGATTGGAGATTAGAAGGGGTTGACATGGGTGGGCGAAGTCTCCGTTCTGGATTGGATGGGTGAGCGAGGCGCTTGGATTGGTGCGCCCCGCTCTTGGATTGGCCGTTAGGCCGGGCAAGGGTAGGATGACATGGGATTATGGCGGAATTATGGCAAGGTTGTGGCGGGAAGGGCGATGGGTCGTGGGCCGATGGGCTATGTGCAACGTTCCCCTGTAACGTGCTGGGGTAACATTCAACCCCCATAGGTAGCCCCAGATTGGCAATCTGGCCGGATGGGGTTAGGATCAGGGCAAGGTGGATGGGTTGTCGGGGATGGGGCGTGGGCCGTTTGGTTTGTTTATTTTTTTTTTTTATATATCGAAAATTTAGCGTGGCCAGATGACCTAAAGATTGGAAAACTCGGGAGGCCCTGAAATCCCTAAGCTCTTAAAAGCACGTGCACAAGCCCTTGGGAGGGGAAAGTGGGGCGACTGATTAAGGGGCAAAGTGCCAAGACTGGATAGAGCTAAGGTTGGGTTATCCGGCCGGATGGTCAATTTGGGGGTAGGGGCGGGGGTTGAATGTGCGCGGGGTTGGTTGTAGGGGAACGTTACGCTTAAGCCATCCGCCCACCTTGCCACCAGCCAAGCAACGCGCCCGTGCCCGCCCGCCCCCATCCGCACAACACGGGCGAAGCCAAGGGGCTGCAGTCATGCGCTTGCGCGCAACGCGCCGCGCGATTTGGCCTTTTTCGCCGAAGGCAAAAATTTTCGCCCCCAAGCCCATTTTCTTGTTGCATCGCCCGCTCAATCGTATATGTTGAATGTGTCGCCGCGATTGGCGCGGCCCAAACAAGGAAAGTTCGAAAGATGGAAAAGATCACTTATGGCGATTTCGCGATTGACGCATCCGCCCTGCCCGAAGCTTCGCTCTTCGCCCTGCTGTCCCGTGGCTTCACCCATGTCTTGGGCAATGAGATCGCCTCGAGGGTTCATGCATGGTGCGGGGCCGAAGGCCAGGCCAACAGCGACGACAAGGCCACCATCAAGGCTTGGAAGGAAGCGAACGAGTCGGCTGTCGCCGAACAGACTGCAGTGCTTCGCAAGGCGGCCTTCGACGCGATTGTGGCTGGCACGCTTGGCGTCCGTGTGGGCGGCCCGCGCGTCGAGCCTATTGACCAAGCCAAGGCCTCGATTGCCCGAGTCGAAGTGCTGAAGGTCCTCGCCGCGAATGGCATCAAGGCCCCGAAGAAAGACGAAAAGGTCCGCTTCGCCAATGGCACGGAGAAGTCGATGGCCGAGATGATCGCGTCGCGGCTTGCCCATCCCGAGCATGGCCCGCGCATTACCAAGGAAGCCGAGAAGGCGCTTGCCGCGAAGGCGAAGAAGTTCGAGGAGTTGGCCAAGTCCAAGGTCGAAGGCGACGTTGACGCCGACGCACTCGGCATCTAATCGGGACGGAAAGTCCGAACGCGAGGGGGTGCGAAACATAACCCCCCGCCACTCGGCGGAAGGCAAGTGGCGCTAGCGCGCCCCCGTCATCGAAGCAACGAGCCCGGCCACAAGCCGGGCTTTTTGTTTGTTGACACAAATGGCGAAATGCGCTAGTGTCGAGTCATGGGCAATTGTGCCTTGCAACGGAGGGACTCAACGCGTCCATCACGACTCGCCCCAAGGCCCTGCCCCCCTCCCCCCGCAGGGCCTTTCTTTTGCCGAGCGGGTCCCCTTCTCTGGCGAGGCCGGGGGGGGGCCGGCCTGAGGGTTTGGATTGGGGAGGGGGATTGGACCACCCCCCGTATTTTTCACATTTTTAAGGTGGCCACGCTCCGAGCGAGCGAAGCCCGCTAATATGGCCCTCCCATCGGCCGAAGGCCATCCGCCCACTTTCCCCAAACCTTTGGCCCGTGCCCACTTGACACCCCCTCCCCCGCCCGCCATCTTTCTCCCAAGCGCCCGCTCTCCATCCTCTTTCCTCCTTGTTGCGGGACTGGCGGGCAGTGGCGCGGCCGGGCTTTGCTTCGCAGCGATCGGGCGAGGTTGCAAGGCAGAGCCCGGCCTGCTTCGCAAAAGCACTGGCCTTAATCCCGCCGAAGGCGGGGGCAATGCCAGCCAATGACTTGATCGATTCTTTCGCCCCTCTCACGAGTTTTCTTCGCAAGATGCCCGACCAAGTTGAATTGCTCGCCCCGCTCCTCGAAGAGTTCGACCCGGCAATAGCAGGGGGCGAACCGACTCGGGCCCGCTCAATCCGTCCGATCAGCGCGACGTTCATTCGCGAGGCGACGGACGAGGATTTGGCGAGCAAGGCCATTGCGAAGCCCCAATCCCCGTTGATGCGGATTAAGTTTCAGCATCACGGGATTGCTCGGCGAGTGGCCCTGGGCCACTCCCCTGCGCAGATTAGTCTCGAGACTGGCTACTCACCCTCGCACATCGTCTCGCTGCTCGATGACCCGACGTTCAGCGAACTTGTGAAATTCTATGCCGCCCAGGTCGCCCAGATCTTTGTCGATGCTGCCGAGCGGATGAAGAATCTCGGCATTGCGGCGCTTGAAGAGCTGCAAAGTCGAATTGATGATAAGCCCGAGGAATGGTCGCGGGCGGAACTGCGAGACCTCGCCGAGACGATGCTGGTGAAGCCCATGCTCGCGCAGGCGAAGGGCGGCGCCCAGGTCTTTGGAGGCGCCGCAAGCGGCGGCGGACTCGCAATCAACGTCCAATTCATCAACGCACCACTCGCGGACTCTCGCCCAATTGTCGAGGGGGAGATTATTCCTCCCGAGTCTGAGACGTGATTGGCAGTCGCCAGCCCAATTGCTACGTACAAGGACCCAAATGATGTTCAAATCTCCAACTTGGCTTCGAGTGAGTACACTGGCACTGGCGCTTGCCCTCTCGGCCTCATCTGCGCTCGCGCAAAGCGTCTTGTTGCCAAATGGCAAGCAACAATTTCTTGATGAGAACGGCGATCCGCTGGCGAGCGGCACAGTCGGAATGTATGTCCCCGCGACGCTCACGCCCAAGAATACCTGGCAGGACCCGACGAACTCGACTTTGAATGCCAATCCAATCGTGCTTGACTCGGCAGGCGAGGCCCTGATTTATGGCTCGGGGGTGTACCGCCAGATCGTCAAGGATGTGTTCGGGAACACAGTGTGGGATGCCCTGACAGCTGGCAATGCCGGGCCGTTTCCGGCATGGGGCGGGACTTCGACTGGCAGCGGCAATGCCCAAGTCGTCGCAGTTTCGAGCTTCACTGCAACAACCGGCGCGCAGATTGCTTGGAAAGCAGGGTTCTCGAATAGTGGGTCGATGACTCTCACGATTGGCTCGAATGGGCCGTATACAGTCTATGCAGATACGCCGGCCGGGCCAGCAGCCCTAGTCGGAAATGAAGTCCGCGCGAATAATGTCTACATCGCGACGTATGACTCGGGTCTTGGTGGGCTTCACTTGACTGCGTCGATGACCGGGCCGTTCGCAGTTGTTGGGGGCACAGTCGTCAGCAGTGCGATCTCGGCGAGCACCATCACCACGAGTACAATCAGCAACTCAGATATTGTTCTCAAACAGTCTGCCATTCCGACTCCTACGACGAGCGGGGCGATTGAGTACGGAACAACCGCCGATGCGCTCTATGTGGGCGACGGGGCCGCGACGGATGTGTTTTGGGCAGCCCCACCAGCGGGCTTGCTGTGGGGCTGCGGAACGGCCAATAACACGACCGACGCGACGAACGATATTGATTTCTCAACTGGCACGGTCGTTTCGAGCGATAATGACTCAAGGGCGACCTGTCCGGCCTATACGAAACGATTGGATGCGAACTGGGCCGCTGGGACGAATCAGGGAATGCGCTATAGCGGCGCGGCGATCACGAACACGACTTATCATCTCTATGCAGTTTGGCAACCAGGCGGGGCCTCGCCGGACTATTACGCGGACCCAAGTGCGAGCGCTGCAACTGTCCTGTCGCATCTGCAAGCTGAGTCGGGCGGCTCGGCCTATACCGAAGTTCGACGGATTGCCTCAATTGTGAGAACTGGCGGAGCGATCAAGGCATACACACAGGTCGGCGATCTGTTCACATGGGCAGTCATCGTGAGCGATGTCTCGACCGCCAATCCGGGCACAAGCGCAGTTACCGCGACGTTGACCGTGCCAACGGGCATTACTGTGTTGGCAAACTGCACGTTTGGTCTGTATGATTCGACGCCCACGACTGCAAACTATGGCCTCATCACCGCGCTGACACAAACGGATACCGCACCGGGATTCTCTGCGTTCAATGTGTTCACAGATAGCAGTGAGCAGACCAACACGACGACTATTGGGACAGTGACGAATACGTCTGGCCAAGTGCGCTATCGGCTCGCCGCGAGCAACGCCGACATCGCGGCGATTATTCAGACGATTGGGTGGAGCGACTCTCGAGGCCGGCTGCAGTGAGCCAACTCGACAACAATGGCGGAAGTGGAGATTTCCAAATGATTAGAAAGAATTGGGCAGCTGCACTTCGCTTCGCAAGTGCACTAGGGCTGGCGATGTTGGCCCTGCCGGCCTTCGCTCAGTCGAGTGGCTCGACCGTGACGACTCTGCCGAGCCTTCGGCAAACGACCAATGCTTCGGGCACGATCGCAGTCACCGATACGTTCCAAAGTATTTGGGCTGCCCAAAACGGCCCGAGTGCTCCTCGAACGAATTGTTTGATTCAAAATAATGACTCGAACAATATGTGGGTTTACTTCGGGCCGATTGCGAGCGCGACGAAGGCCACGTCAGTCGTGTTGGCGCCGGGGCAGGCCCTGAACTGCGCGACGAGTGGAATTGTTGCGACCTCGCAAGTCTCAATCACCGGCACGGCCACGGGGACGTTCTATGCTGGGCTGGAAGGCGCGCCGATTGTACTCGCGCCGACGACTGTTACGACGAATGGTTCGACTGTCGAGCAGGATGTCAATATAACGGAGGTCGCCGGGCAGACTGTCACCCCGACCGTGACGGGAGCGCTGCCTATTTCACAGTCGGATCAGACCGCAAGCGGCTCGATCACGACGCAAAATCTCGTACCGACTGGTACGGCCACCGCTGGTTCGGCAGTCGAACTTACGACGACTGGCATCGGCACGGTCACGATTCAGGTGGGCGGGACGTACACTGGGGCGCTGTCGCCTCAAGTGACGACTGATGGCACGACTTGGGTCACCCAGGCAGGCAATGGTGTCCTGCTGAACATGACCACCGGCACCGCCACGAACACGATTGGCAGCGGCTCGACGGGCATCTGGCAGATCGAGGTGAACGGGCACGCCAAATTTAGAATCACTGGTCTCGCGGCAATGACCGGGACGGCGACGATTGCGCTGCGCGGTGCTGCTGGGACGAGTCAGGTCGCCGCGACTGTGCTGGGTAGTGGCCTGACCTCGACGCAGGTGCAGGGGAGTAGTGCGAGTGCTGCGACAGATGTCGGTGCACCGGTTAAGATTGGTGGTGTTGCTAAAACAACACTTGACACGCTATCTGCTGGGCAGCGCGGTGATCTTGCTATTACCTTAGGCGGCGCTCCGATTGTAGCAATCGGCGGCGTTAATGCGCCTGGCGCTGATGCGCTTTCCAACAATAACATTGTTTTCCCATTATCAACGTCTCAAGGCGCGGCTCTAGCTACAACAAGAAGTGGTTTATCTACGGCTGGACTTGTTTTCAACGGCTCCACGTGGGACCGTGAATTTACCTGCTCAAATTCGGCAGTCGTCAATGTCACAGCCGCAGCAACCACACAGCTTGTAGCGCTTAGCAGCTCCACGAACATCCGAGTTTGCAGCGTGGCGATTACGATGAGCGCCGCAGGCACGGCGCAATTTGTGTCGGGCACGGGAGCGAATTGTGGAACTGGCACTGCGAATGTGACGGGGGCATTCACCCTGGCGACTGGCACGCCGCTGGCTCTCAGTGCAGCAAACGGTTCACTGTTCCGGGCAGGGGCCTCTAATGCCCTTTGCCTAACGGCAGTCACAGGCAACGTGACGGGAGTGATCTCGTATGCTCAGTTCTAAGTTCGCCAAAGCAACAGCAGTTACAGTACTGCTGTTGCTGGGTCTTGGAGCTTCACCACATGGCTGGACCGATTTGGGCCCAGCCTATCATCCTCCGGCTTGTACCGTCGAAGGCTGCCCGATGTATGGCCCCGGCGGATATGTGGAAGAGTGGGAAATGCACGCAAGGAAGGCCAATCTGCTGGGTAAGACGCTTGTCGTGGGGGCGGGGCGAGTCTGTGCATCGGCTTGTGCAATCGCAGTGGGCGTGGTGCTGAAATTTGGCAATGTGCGAATCGCACAGAGTGCAACGTTCGTGCCTCACGAAATGCGAATTGTTCGGGCGAAAGCCTCGATGATGCCGAGGGCGTTTCGCAAGAAGATGCTCGCGGGCAAGCCGTTTCATTATTCTCTGAGAGAAGAGTTCATAGGAGCCTCGCAGTGAGCGAATTGTTGCGCAAGTTTATTCGAGAGCTCGAGACGGGCCGGGCCTCGCCCGCCGAGCAATACGACACGATCATTGGACACCACGAGGGCAAGCTGGCGAAGCCCTTGACTGCGCACACGCTTGATGAAGTGCTTGCGAAGCAGGACTTGTGGAGAAAAGCATTTGGCACGACCAGCGGGGCAGTCGGGGCCTATCAGTTCATCAAACCGACGCTTGCCAGTTTGAAAAAGGAACTTGGGCTGAGTGGCCAAGAGAAGTTCGACTCGGGGCTACAAGATAAGCTGTGCGATCGACTGCTCTCGAAGCGAGGATTGGCCAAGTTCTTAGCAGGCGAGCTGGGACGTGACGCATTTGGCAATTCGCTGGCGAAAGAGTGGGCTTCTTTTCCACTGCTCGCAGGCACGAAGCGCGGGCAGATTGGGCTTCGCCGAGGCCAATCTTACTATGATGGCGTGGCCGGGAACTCTGCTCTTTGCAAGCCTGCTGCAGTTGAGAGTTTGCTTGACCAAGTTAAAGGGGCGAAACTTGGAAGCAAGCCTAATAGTAACACTGGCGCCCTTCCCTCGAAAGGATCAATGAAAATGAGTGAGACCGTAAACGTTCCGGTGAAAAGTGCATGGGCCTCGAAAGTAAACTGGGCGATGGCCCTGGGCATTATTTTTAACATCTTTGCTTTCTTTGGTCTCGATGTACCCGATGATGTGAGGGCAGCGGTACTGGCCGGCGGCGGCTCGCTGGTGCTTGTGGGGGGCTGGATCGCTCGCACGTTCTTCACTACTGCCATCACCAGCGCGAGCGCATCGAAAATTAAATAATCTGCCACTCTTGGCGAAAGGGGCCTGGGGGCTCACCCTGTCAAATGATGTTTGATTGGCTTACGACTGATAAGACTCAACTGCTCGTAGCGGGTGCACTTGGAGGACTGGTGAGATGGATTACTCTGCGGGACAAGTGGACGGACGGGCTGGCCAGCGTGGTCGTCGGCACGATCTGCGCACTCTACGTCAGCCCGTTGACGATCCCGATAGTGACCCCAGCACTCGGGGGGATCGGAATGCCTCCCGAGTCAACGAATGGCCTGTCGGGCTTTCTGACAGGCGTGGCCGGGATCGCCCTTTCGGGAATTCTGATCGATTTCTGGAGGCTTCGAAAGAGGCAACTCGAGGCCGAGCAGCTCGAAAAGGAGGAGCTCAAGAAATGACGGCGAGTCAGGCAGCGAGGCACTCGATTGCGCGAGGAGTGTTGGTGCTCGGAGTGGCGGCCCTGCTGGCGGGTGCGATTTGGGCTTGGGGCAAGATTAGTCCGAGGAGCGTGATTGAAGTGGGAGGAGAGAAATATGTGATTCAGCAGGTGATTGAACCAGAGGCGGAGCAACTCTAGATGCACAGGGTGATTGAGGGGCTGGTTTGGGCTCGCAAGGCCCTCGAAGGCCCGTGGCCCTCGGCGAAGCGTCGGCCGAGAGGTGCGAAGGGCCAGGGAGTCAAATATGAGAATGCCCTCGCAAAGGCCCTGCCATCTGCGAAGCATGGCCAGTGGTTTGAGTTTCAAGATCGAAATGGCAAGGGCTGGTGCCAGACGGATTTGCTAATCGAGCTGCCAGATGGAGTGCTCGTGCTCGAGTCGAAGTACTCGTGGGTTCCAGAAGGACATACGCAACTGGAAAATCTCTATCGACCGGTGGTCGAGAGAGTCTGGCAGAAGCCCATGCTGGGCGTGCAGGTCTGCAAGAATTTGGCGGTGGGCTGCCGGATTGAGACTGTGATGAGGCTTGATGATGCACTCGCAGTTGCGAAGCAGCGTCGCCCAGTTGTGCTGCATTGGTTGGGTAACGTCCCACTTTCCGCCACTTTCGCGAAGCGCCCTCTTGCAAACTCGCGCGATGTGTGCGTAGCCTAAGCGATAGCAGAGGAGGGGGCATGGCCCTCTCTTAGACTGCAGTTTGTGAAGCAATGGAGAACTGAGAAATGGTGATGATTCCGAATGCTGACCCGAAGGCCAATGTGCGGCAGGCGCCGCATACCGCGAGTGTCGGGAACGAAACAAAGGCGGATATGAAGGGCGCGGGAGTTGTTGGGGACTCGAGTCTGAGTGGGGCTGTTGGGCACCTTCGCGATAATCACGCGAATGGGGTGAAGCACGAACCGCTGCACGGGCTGAAAGGGAAGTAAATGGCCAAGCTCAACAACACATCGGCTATTGTTGCCGAGCCGGGCGGAGAGGTTGAGCACACGGTTCGCTCTCGTCAGATCGGCAATGGGTACATCGTCTCGAAGAGCACGTACAACTCGCGAACGGGTGAGTACAAGTGCGACGAGCAGTACATGGACAAGGCTCCACGGATTGAAATGCCTCGAGTTTCAAACTCGGGCGGGGACGCTGCGGGGTCGAATGGACTTTCCGATACGAAGAAATATCTGTCGGGAGACTGAACAGGGCAATTCTGCCTTGGCGGGCCTGCGTGACCCTTTTCGCGCAAGAGAAAGACCAGTCAACATGACGATCTCGAAGTTTGGCGGCCTTGCCGCCATGTTGCTGGCTGGAGCGCTTGCTCTTGCCAGTCTGCCGGCCGCAGGCCAGGGCCTCTACACGAACGGCCTGCCCGTTGCGGGTGATTCACAGTATCCGAGTACGCTGCCCCTCACGGGTGATGAGCAGATTCCCGCCGATACGATGCTGTCGAGCGGGCTTAATCCGGCGACGGAGGCGATTACGACTGGCCAACTCGCGGCCTATGTGGGCGGTGAGCTTGGCACGATGCGCAATGGCCTCATCGGTGGGGACTTTGGGCAGAATCTGTGGCAGCGAGGCACGACCTCGGCGAGCATCACCACTGCCCTGCTGTACGGTCCCGATCGCTGGTGGGGGCTCTCGGGCACTGGCACGGCCTTCACGATTATTCAGAAAACGACGAGTCTGCCGGAGGGCTTTGCGGGCTCTGCCCGAGTACAGCGAACGGCGTCGCAGACTGGCGTTCTGCCGGTTTGCTTTGGTCAGGTGCTCTCGACTGCGAACTCGGTACAGTACCAGGGCAAGACGGTCGAGTTCACGTTCTGGGCGAAGAGCGGTGCGAATTTCTCGGCGGCCTCAAGTCTCGTGACGGCCACGGTCGCGACGGGCACTGGCACGAATGGCTCGGCGGCGGATTTCTCGACGGGCAGTTGGACGGGCTATGCAGCGGCAGTTGCGAGTGCCGTGACGATCGACACGACTTGGACGAGGTATGGAGTCGTGGCGAGCATTCCGACCACTGCTGCTCAGGTGGGCGTCAAGATCTGCTATACCCCGGTGGGTACTGCCGGGGCGAACGATTGGTTTGAAGTGGCTGGTACGCAGCTTGCGATCAATGCGGCCGCGCAGAACTATCTTGGCGGCTCGGACGATACCCCGCTGGTTGCATTGGAGTTCGAGCATCGGCTGACACCGATCGAGACTGCACTGCAGCAGGCCTATTACTTCCGAGTGACCGAGTCTGCGACGATTACTCCAATCGCGCCGTGCGCAGCGATCGACACGACTCACACGAACTGCTTCTTGGTCTTTCCGACCACGATGCGAACCACGCCGACTATGACGTACACTGCGGGCTTCGCAAGTCCGACGTCAACGACTCAGGCCACTCTTGGCGCTTGCTCAGCGTTGGCGACTGCGGTGACTGTGACGAGCGCGACGATCAATCCGAATGGCGCGCTCATTACGTGTACCGCGACGACTATCCCGGCCGCAGGCGTTGCATCGTTCATGTACTCGAACGGTGGCTCGGGCGTGATCCAGGCAAGCGCGGAATTGTGATTCGGGCCGATGATTTTGTGAGGGGGCAGCAGCTAAGCTGCCCCCTTTGATAAGTCATCGGGCCACGCACAAGCGGCCCACCTTGCAACGGTACACCCTCCATGTCCGAAACCTCGGCCCAATTTCCTGCCAAGCTTGAGTGCCTTTTCAAGCCCAAGAGATTCAAAATCTTGTATGGCGGGCGAGGTGCTGGGCGCTCGTGGGGCGTCGCGAGGGCACTGCTGCTAATTGGTGCGCAACGCTCCATTCGAGTCCTCTGCGCTCGTGAGTTTCAGAACTCAATTGCCGACTCAGTTCACAAGGTGCTGAGCGATCAGATTGTCGAGCTGGGACTGGAGAGCGAATATGAAGTCCAGCAGGCCCGGATCATTGGGCGAAAGAATGGCACGACTTTCGTGTTTGAAGGAATCAAGAATAACACCAGTCGAATCAAGTCGTACGAGGGTATTGATTACTGCTGGGTCGAGGAAGGCGCGAAAGTCTCGAGGGCGAGTTGGGGAATTCTTATCCCGACGATTCGTAAAGAGGGATCGGAAATTTGGATTGCGTTCAATCCAGAACTCGAGACGGATTACACGTATCAGAGATTTGTGCGGCAGCCTGAGCGGCTGCGCGAGGAGAATGGCATAGCCGAGACATCGGACTCGTTCATCGTGAAGATGACCTGGAGGGATAATCCGTTCTTCCCGACTGTTCTGAAAAGTGAAATGGAAGGGGATAAGAAGAGAGATTATGATTATTATCTGAATGTCTGGGAAGGCCACACGATTCAGATGCTCGAGGGCGTCGTGTACGCGAAGGAACTTCGCAGAGCGACGGAAGAGAATCGGATTTGCAATGTGCCGTATGATCGGACGCAACCAGTCAATTGTTATTGGGACCTCGGTCGGGCGGACTCAACGGCGATTTGGTTCGCGCAGCGTGTTGCGATGCAGTGGCGAATTCTTGCGTACTTCGAGGACAAGGGAGAGGATGTGAGTCACTTCCTGCGCGAGTTACAGCGTCGGCCATATGTATATGGCACGATGTTTCTCCCGCATGATGCGAAGGCGCAGAAACTTGGTTCGAAATTGTCGATTGAGGAGCAGATTCGAGCTGCCGGCCACCGGACGGTGATTCTGCCCAAACTGTCGAAAGTCGATGGGATTAATGCCGGCAGGCTGTTCATGTCCTCGTGCTGGTTTGATGAGGAAAAGTGTGCAGATGGTCTGAACGCACTTCGCCACTATCGCTATCGGATTGTCGATGGGCAGTACTCGAACGAGCCGCTGCACGATTGGGCGAGCGATGGGGCTGATGCCTTCCGCTACATGGCTATTGCGTCGAATCGAGCAAATGGCACTGGAAAGGGCGTGCTCGAACGTCTCGCCGAGGCCAAGCAGTCGGCCGTGCAGGCATGGAAGAGAAATGAATCTGGGCGCAACAGCGGCGGGCAAGGGTGGCTTAATTGAAAGAGAACGAAATTGTTCCGACGAATCATGTGCCGCAGCAGACAGATGAGGATGCTCAGATCATCAGCGAGGCGAAGAAGAGGTTCGATCGCTGCGCAGAATGGGAAGCCTCGGCTCGTGAGCGTTTCATTGATGATGTGAAGTTTGAGAACGGGGATAGCGATAACGGCTATCAGTGGCCGAATGCTATTCGCCGCAATCGAGATGTTGATAATCGCCCGTGCCTGACGATGAATCTGATTCGGCAGCACAATCTGCAGATTAGCAATGAGGCCCGGAAGAATAAGAGCTCGATGGGAGTGGTGCCCCTAGGCGGGGGAGCGACTGTTGACTCGGCGAATGCCATGCGGGATATTATTCGCCATATTGAACTTCGAAGCGGCGCGCAGAACATCTACACGACCGCGCGGAGTTTTCAGATTGGTGGGGGCATTGGCTGGTGGAGAATTGTTACCGACTATGTCTCGAATGACTCAATGGATCAGGAGATTCTCCTTCGCCCGGTGAATGATCCGCTTGCAGTTTATCTTGATCCAGATATTAAGCAATTGGATGGCTCGGACGCTCGCTTCGGCTTTTATTTCGACGAAGTCCCGCTCGATCTGTGGGAGGAGAATTATCCAGATTTCGCAGATGTGATTGGACATCAGCCGCTCTCAGTTGGTGCAGCGGACGATGATTGGGTCTCGAGGAATCATATTCGAGTCTGCGAGTACTTCCGCAAGGTCCGCAAGAATGATGAGTTGATTAGCTTTGTCTGGCAAGGGGAAAGGAAGAATATTCGGAGGTCGCAACTGCCGCCGAACATTCCCGCACGAGTCTTGACCGATAATCCCCTCACAAAGTCTCGCCCGATCGTCGCCGAGGAGATCGAGTGGTTTCTCATCGCGGGCTCGCAGATTATCGATCGGACGGTCTGGATTGGCAAGTATATTCCGTTCGTGAGGGCGATTGGGCAAGAACTTGTGATCGAGGGAATTCTTGATCGCAAAGGGCATACTCGCGCGATGAAGGACCCGCAGCGGATGCTGAATTATAATGCCTCGTCGCAGGTCGAGTTTGTTGCTCTACAGGGCAAGACTCCCTGGATCGCCCCCGCGAAGGCGATTGAGGAATACGAGTCGATGTGGAACACCGCAAATCAGGCGAACCACTCGGTGCTTGTCTGGAATCACATTGATGATGAGGGGAATGAGATTGCGCCCCCACAACGCACTCAGCCCGTGACGGCCTCGCCCGCGTATCAAGCCGGGATGGAAACTGCCTTTAATCAGATGATGATGGTGAGCGGGCAGTGGCAGAATCAGATGGGGATGATGGGGAATGAGCGGACGGGCAAAGCGATTGCTCTTCGCCAGTCGCAGAGCGACACCGCAGTCTTTCACTTTCAGGATAATTATGAAAGCGCGTTGATGTTCTCGGCGCAGCAGATCATCGATCTCGTGCCGAAGATTTATGATACGAAAAGAGTGTTGGCGATCATTGCAGAGGATGGGGAGACCTATGAACTGCAGATCGATCCGACTGCCCAGAAGGCATATCAGGAGGCAAATGCAGATGCGCTGGCAGGTGCAAAGCGCATCGTGCTGAATCCTCAGATGGGCCTTTATGATGTCGCGCCGAGTGTCGGCCCGGCATATGGCTCGAAGAGTCAGGAGACTGCGGACTCGCTTACGCTTATTCTCACGCAGGCTCCGACGCTGACGCCAGTGCTGGCAGATTTGCTGGTCGGCTCGCTGCCGTTTGATAAGGCGAAAGAGGCTGCGCAGAGGCTTCGGAGGTTGGTGCCTCCGATGGCCCTCGGGCAAGGACCGACGCCCCAAGAGGCCGCACTTGGCCAGACGGCGAAGAGTCTGCAAGATGCGCTTGCTGAGGCCCTTCGGAAGAATGCGAAACAGGATATTAAGCTGCAGTCGAAAGATCAGCTACGCGATACGGATGTTTATCAGGCGGAGACTGATCGGATTAATGCCCTCAAGGATTATCTGCCGGCCGAGCCAGATTTGCTCCGGGCACTGGTAAGTGATCTGGTGAAGGATGCATTGGCGACGGACTTGGGCTCGATCATTGCGGCGAATGCGGATGAGAGGGAAAGGGCGACGGCGAGCAGATTCGCGCCAGCGGCAGCTGGGCGCAGTCCTGTGACGACTGGCAACTCGATGCCCCCTGGGGCAAAGCAGGCCAAAGATGGCGAGTGGTACATCGAGGATGAGACTCGGCCGGGCAAGTATTATCGACTTCGGAGGAAGGGCCAGCCCAATGGCAAATGAACTTGACTCAGTTCGGCGAAGCGTGCTCGATCGGATTGCTGCGGGCGAATCCCCTGGCTATAATGTGCTGTATGGGGGTTCGACGTTCGACTCGTTTGCGGATCATCCACGTCAGTATGTGCCGGTGGAAGGGACCGGGCAGAGGAGTAGTGCCGCCGGACGGTATCAATTCTTGGCCTCGACTTGGGATGAGGAAGCGAAGAGACTTGGGCTGACCGACTTTTCGCCCTCATCGCAGGACTTGGCAGCGTGGGACCTCGCGGAGAGAACCTATCGGGAGAAAACGGGGCGGGCGCTTGCCGAGGACGCGGCGAAGGGTGCAGTGGAGTGGGAAGCGCTGGGAGATCAGTGGGTCTCGCTGAGAGGGGCCTCGGCGACGAAGCCGCAAGTGACGAGCAGCAGCGGCAATGCCCTAGGAGCCGAGCCTCTTGCGCAAGTGTCGGCGAAGCCTCGACTGGCGTTGCCCAGTGCCCTCGAACTCTTCGCTGATGCGTTCGAGATCGAGCCGATTGATTACGATCCGTTTGCAGTGCTTGCGCAGCAGACTGGAGCAAACAATGGCTGACTGGAGAGATTCGTGGGACCTTGTGACTGTCGAGGGTGATCCGTTCGCCCCGATGAGTCCACAAGAAGAAAAGGAGCGGCGCGAGTTACTCTACTCGCCTGAGGAGATTAAAAGAGTCTCAGATCGAGACCTCGCAAGTTGGGTCGAGAATCAAAAGGGCAAACTTCTGGCCATTGGAAAAGCACTTGCCGCGCCGGGGAATGCCCTTGGGGGGAAATATGGGCTGGCGCAGTATGGCGATGGAGTCGTCCGAAACGAGCCTGCGTTCTATGAAGATGCCTCGACGTTGGCGGGATTGCTGCCTGTCGGGGGTATGGTCATGCCTCGGCCGCAGGGATCGCTGGGCGTTTTTGGAGGCATTCGTGCGGCAACGGCGGATTTTGATAAGCTGAATGCGGCGAAGCAGCTTGCGCAAAGCGGTGCTCGCCGAAGTGAAATATGGGAACAGACTGGCTGGTTTCAAGGTGGTGATGGGGAGTGGAGATTTGAGATTCCCGATCGGCAAAGTGAGTTTGATTTTGGTTACTTTCGTCGAAAGACCGAACCGGGCGAGACAGGTCTGCTGCTTAATCAAGCGCTTTATCATCCTGAATTGTTTAAAGCTTATCCAGATTTGAAATGGATAGAATTGCAGCGTGAATCGAATCCACGCAATTACGGCTCGATTCTTGTAGGAGAACATCGGATTGGTTTGCAGACTGGAATGACGCCCGAGTTGCTCGCAATGGATACCCCGCTTTATGATCCGCACTCGACTTTGTTACATGAGATTCAGCATGGGATTCAGAATGTTGAGGGCTGGGCGGGGCGCGGGACGAATCCAACGAGTGCTGGAATGAAAGAAGCAGGGTTGCAAATTATTGAGAAGCTCAAAAAAGAGTATGATTTGCTGGACGAGGAGTATGGCAACTTTATTTGGGAGTTGCCGCTTGAAACTCGGAAGAGTCTCCTTGGACAAGGAAGTGGAACGGAGCGAGTCTTCCTTCGCGAGTGGGCAAAGAAAGAACCGAGAAAAGCCCAGCGACTTGCAAATTTGAGTGAGCAGATTCTCGAGGCCTCATTTGATCCGGCCTATGCAGCATATACTCGTGAAGCGGGCGAGGTTGAGGCTCGGAACGTGCAGAAGAGATTCCGTGATCCGTTAGCAGATTTGCTTCGTGCCCCACTGACGCCTTGGGAAACGCAAGACTTTGCTTATCGCGATCAGCGAATTTATACCAACGCCCTAATGGCAAAGTAGAAGGAGCCCTAAGATGAGTCGAAAAGTCTCGCACGCACATTGGCGAGTCGCCGCACTGGCCAAAGAGATGGCCCATGAGGTCTATGATGAACTGATGAAGCGAAATGATTGGTACGACCTTTGGAAGAATGCCCATCCAGGCCTATCATCTCGCGGTCTCGAGAATGCATTCGTTTCGAAGAACTGGCACAAGTTCGTGGAAGGTGCGCGGGCCACGCTTGCGGGAATGCTTACGCAGCCGTACGATGAGGACTTGAAAAATGCCATTTATGAGGCCCTTGTAGACGATAGCACGTTGATTCGCGGACGCGCCAATCCGCGACTGGTACTGAACTAGCCCACGCACGCAAGGAGACTCGCCATGATGATTCGGCCAATTGTTCGCCCTGTTTGGGCACCAGAGACTGAAGGGGCAGCTGCCCCCGCTTCGCAGGAGAACGCCCCTGGCGAATCTGCCAGCGAAGCATCGGCAGACTCTTCGGCAGCTGCTGTCACTAGCGGAACTGCCGAAGGCGCTCCTTCAAGCGAAGCAGGGGAGCCCGCAGCGGAAGGCTCTGCCGAAGGTTCTTCTGCTTCGCCATCCCAGCCCGAGAGCGGCGAAGCCCAGCCCAAACAGGACTGGAGGGATCGGCGCATTGCGAAGCTGACTGCCCAGCTTGCGCAGTCGCGCCAGCAGGGAGCAAGGCCAGCAGAGGCTTCGCCAGCCGCCGCCCCGCTCGACCCGACTGCGGATTTTGAGACTCGAGTTGCACAGGCTGCCCAGGCCCAGGCTGCCGCGATGGAGTTCAACCGCCAGTGCGATGCGGTTGCAGAGCGCGGGCGGAGCCAGTATGGCAAAGCTGAGTTCAATTCCTCGGTCAACAACATTGTTGAGAACTTTGTCGATAAGACTGACAGGGCCTCGGTTGCCAATTATCAGAATTTCTTGGCTGCGGCGCTCGAGACTGGCGAAGCCGAGAAGATCATCTTCGCCCTGGGCTCGAATCCAAATGACCTTGATGAGGCCGAGCGAATCTTATCTCTCCCTCCGCTCAAGATGGCAGTGGAGTTGACCAAACTCGCGCAACGCGAGGAGGCAGCGCCGGTGACGGCTGCACCTCGGCCCATCCGCCCTGTCAAGGACATTGCCTCGGCGACCTCGACAATCTCGCCGAGTGATCCGACTAGGCAGCATAACCTCTCGACTGCCGAGTGGATGAAACGTCGCGAGGACGAGGTCAAGGCGAATCCGAGGAGGTTCTGAGTGAATGCCCTCGCCATTCGTGACAGCGATGAGCATGCCGATCTGGGCGGATTTTCCGTACGAGTTGCCAGAGGATGTTGAGTGCCGGAGAAAAGATGATCTGGCGGCGCTGGTGCTGAAGGGCACGGATAAGGTTCTTGGCTTTGTGCCATCACGCTTTGACTCGTCGGCACTTAGTGAATTGGTGAATCGACTTCGCGAGTCCTAACTCGCACAAGTCCCCGAGGGACTTTAAAAATCTCGTGTTGGAGGGCTCGAGGCCTCCTGCCTTCACCTCGATGGTCTGGATTTAAAACGAGTGCGTCCACACTCATCCGAGTAACTCCATTGGCGAGGCAAAAGGACTCGCTGCAACCCTAGGGACACAAAATGGCCAATTCACTTCTCACAATTGACATGATTACTCGAGAGGCTGTGCGCCTCTGGAAGAACTCGAATGCCTTCTTGCAGAACGTCGATATGCAGTACGATGATTCGTTTGCAGTAAGCGGCGCGAAGATCGGTTCGAGTCTGCGCATTCGTCTGCCGAATGATTTCACGGTGACGACTGGTCCGGCGCTCAGCGTGCAGGACACTGCGGAACAGAGTACGACGCTCGTGCTGGCAACTCAGAAGCACGTCGATGTTGGGTATTCGACTGCTGATCGAACTCTCTCCTTGGATGATTACTCTCGGCGTGTGCTTGCCCCGATGGTGAACAACCTGGCGGGCGCAGTCGCGGTCGATATTATGTCGGGCTCTGAGGGCGGAATTTGCAACTTTGTTGCAAATCAGGACGCTGGGTTCAACATTCTGAGCCCCATTCAGTCAACCTACCTCCGGGCTGGTGCGGTACTTGACAACAACTCCGCGCCGATTGCCAATCGAAAGATTGTCAACTCGCCCGATACCGAGGCATCGGTTGTCTCGAGTCTCTCGGGCCTGCTGAATCCCCAGGCTGAAATCAGCCGCCAGTACGTCACTGGCCGCATGTATGATGCCCTTGGGTTCATCTGGATGAAGGACCAGACCACCATCGCGCATACGAACGGCACGCTTGCACAGTCGAGCGCGACTGTGAACGGCGCCGGGCAGACGGGTCTCAATCTGACTGTTGCAGCCCTTGCCGGGACGCTCAACCAGGGCGATATTATTACGATTGATGGAGTCTATCAGGTCAATCGGATCACCAAGCAGAGCACGGGAAGGCTTCGCCAGTTTGCGGTGACGGCGAATGTGGCCGCTGGTGCGACGACCATTCCGATCTATCCGGCGATTGTACCGGGTGTGGGCGGGCAGGCCGTTCAGTACCAGACTGTCACCGCATCGCCAGCAGATGGCGCAGCTGTCAATCCGACCAACTCGCTGGCGGCCTCGACTGAGTACACGAAGAACTTCGCGTATGCACCAGAGGCTGTAACGCTGGCAACGGCGGATCTGGAAATGCCGAAGAACGTGCATGAGGCTGCGAGGGAGCAGTTTGATGGGGTGAGCATGAGGATGGTGACCGACTACTTTATTGGCACTGATCAGCTCATCACGCGACTTGACGTGCTCTATGGTTATCTGTGGATTCGGCCCGAATGGGCGGTCGTGGTCGCAGATCAGATTTACGGCTGATCGATCACAGGCAGTGAGGAGGCGAGAGGTCTCGCCTCCTCCTCAAAGAAAGTTCTGAAAGATGAACTGGCAGCAATTCCGAACTTCCCTCGCCTCGCAACATTTTGGCAAATCGCAAGACTTGGCGAAGATCGATCGAGCAGTCGCGCAGCTTCGCGATGGCCTTGCGGCTCTGGCCAGTCTTGGGCACCCGTTTCATCTCGCGAAGGGCACTGAGGCCCCCTCTAGTGCTTGGCCCCGAGTAATGTTCCATCTAACGACTGCGCCCAATGGCCGAGTCATCGATGGGCCGACGGAGTACGCAAGTCTCGGCCCTGGCTGGTTTGATACGCTCGAAGAAGCGCAATTGGCCGAAGGCCATCAGCAGAGTTTTGTGGGCCGGGCGGGAGCGCAGCGGCCAAGTGGCTTGCCAGCGGTGCTTGCACCAGCAGTTCGAGAAGATGAGCGAGTCGCAACTCGACTTGCGAATAATGCGGCGGCGAAAGCCAAGGCAGTTGGAGGCAGGGCTGGCAAAGCCGCTGTCATTGTGCGAAACAAGGACTTAGATAAGGATTCGAAGAAATGACTGGAAAACGCTTTACCGTCTATGACGCGATGGATGCTCGGGGAGAATTCCGCAAGAATTCCGCCAACATCGATTCGAAGGATCACATGGGCCGCTCGGCTTATCGGAAAGAAGAACTCCCGAAGATGTTCTATCATCCGCTTGGCGAGGAGCAGGTCGTGCAGCCGGCGGAAGCCGTGGCTACTCCATTCGGGCCGAAGATGGTCGGGGAGCAGAAAAGAATCAAGTCGAAGATCGCGACGACTGAGGCAGAGGCAGAGGAGCTTCGCAATGCAGGCTGGCATGAGCATCCGGCGCTCGCGCTCAAGGCCGCTGGAAAGCCTGTCCCGCAGGTGATTCGAGTTGGCACGGCTAAGACGCTCAAGGAGCAGATGGCCGAACTGCAGAAGCAGATTGATGAGAGTGAAAGGCTCGAGGCAGCACAGGAGGGCGATGCCCTTCCCAAGCCCGTGATTGCCCCGGCAAAGAAGGGCTCGGAGATTCTCAAAAATCTCTCTAGCGAGTAAGGCTTCGCAGAATGAGTGTCCTCGATCCCAGTAATCTCACCGCCCGAGATATTTGCACAGCAGCGCTTCGCGAATGCGGGGCGTTTGCGATTGGGCAGACGCCGAAGGCGGAGGATATTACTGGGGCGTGGTCTCGCCTCCAGTTCATGCTGCAACAGTGGGAACGCAAGCGCTGGCTTGTTTATCACCTCCGAACTTATCAGATCACCTCGACTGGAGCGCAATCGTACACTGTCGGGCCTGGTGGCCAATTCGACACTGGCGTGAATAGCGTCCGCCCAGAGAAGATCGAGGCGGCATTCCTGCGCCAGTTAACGCAATCTCAGCCCAACCGAATTGATTACCCGCTCGAGATTCTGCAAAGCATGGAGGATTACTCGAGGATTGCCCTCAAGACTCTCTCGAGTTTCCCCACTTATGTCTTTTACGATCCGACTTGGCCTTTGGGGCTGGCGTACTTTTGGCCAGTGCCTCAAGCGACGATTTATGGCCCGGCACTGGTGATTCGCGAGCAGCTGCCCAATCGCTTCGCGAATCTGAACGAAACATTTGCCATTCCCTTCGAGTACTACAACGCAATGATCTACAATCTCGCGTTGAGGCTGCGCCCGGCTTACTCTCTTGGCACCTACGCGGGCGATATGCTGCCCTCGCTGGCGAAGGACTCGTTGAATGTGCTTCGCCCGGCGAATGCTGCAATTGCAAGATTGCAGACTCCGGGTTCGCTGGGACTCTACAATATCTTCTCTGACCGAATCTACTAAACCCCTGCCATGAAAAGGATTGGATGAAATGAGTGCAACTTCTCCGCAGCCGTTTGAGCCTGGACCGAGGCTCATTGATGGGACGAAACTTAATGGCGAACTGTCGTGGCCAACGGCCAGTGTTGAGGCTGCTGCCACAGCGACTGGCACGACGATCGATGATGCCTTCCAGATCAAGGCGGCAATCACGCAGTTCTCAACTGTCGCGGCAACGACTGGTGCGCTGCTGCCGGATTTGGACGTTGGACAGTCGGCTGTCATTTATAACGATGGGGCGAGCGCTCTGACAGTCTATGCGCCCGATGGCGCCACGATTGATGGCACGGCCGGAGCGACTGGCGTGGCCCTGGCGAATGCCAAGCGCTGCCAGTACACGCGCATCTCGGCAACAGCCTGGATTAGCGCCCAGCTTGGCGCTGTGAGCGCTTAATTTCGCGCAGTGCAAAGGTGACTGGTAGTGAGTCGTCTCGATCTTGTTGGCGGATCGTATTTTGCCCGCTCGGCGATTGCAAACGCCCAGCGGTGTATTAACTATTATCCCGAACGAAATCGAGTCGACTCGCCAGTCCCATTCACCTATTATCAGCGGCCGGGTCTTCGGCCGCTGGTGCAAGGTCCGGCTCAGCCGGTTCGAGAGGTGTGGCGGGCAAGTGATGGGCAGGGGTTCTGTGTCATCGGGCAGAAGTGCTACTACATCGACCCCGCGTGGGCGCTGGTCGAACTTGGCACACTGACCTTCAACGCGATGACCCCCGTCCGCTTCGCGGATAATGGCGTGACGGTAGTTCTGGTCGATGGGTCAACAACGGGGTACTCGATCGACTTGGCGACTCATGCGTTTGCGCCGATCGTCGATGCGACTGGGACGTTCACTGGCGCCACAGCCTTTGCGTACATTGACACATTCTTGATCTGGAACTATCCCGGCACGAAAGTCTTTGGCTCGACGCTCTCGAACACTGTCTCATTCAATGCGCTGTACATCTCGGCCAAGACGGCCTTTCCAGACCCCCTAATCTATCCAGTCGTTAATCGAAATGAGATTATTCTGCTGGGAGCGCTCAAGTCCGAGATTTGGTATGACGCAGGTGCACCGCAGTTTCCATTTGCGAAGCTGCCGGGGGCCTACATCGAGCATGGGTGTGTGGCACCTTATTCTGTTGCGACGGCTGATATTGAAACGTTCTGGCTCTCGCAGGATTTGCAGGGCGCGAGGATGGTCCTCGCGCTGAAAGGTTATGATACGAGACGAGTCTCGAATCATGCCCTTGAGTTTGCGCTCTCGCAAATGGCCAATGTGAGCGATGCGATTGGGTTCACATATCAGCAAGAGGGGCATGTTTATTACGTGCTCACGCTGCCGACTGGGAACCAAACGTGGGTCTTTGATACGAGTCTGGAAGATGACCCGACAATGGCGTGGCATCAGCGAGCGTTCACGCCAGTCGAGGGGCAGTATGATCGCTGGCGGGCGAACTGCGGGGCATTTATTTATGGCCAGAATGTTGTCGGGGATTATGCCAATGGGACACTCTATGCCCAAGACAAATCTCAATATTTCGACCGGGTCGATGGAGTTGATTATCGAATCGGCTGCGTGAAGGGCTTTCCGCATATTGTGCAGGGGTGGGACGAGCGCTCGGCGCAGGCTGTACTGGCAAGCGGCAAACTCGTGCAGCATAGAATGTTCCAACTTGATCTGGAAGTGGGGAGTGTCCCACTTGATGCAGATGGCAACGCTCAGTCGATCTGGCTTCGCTGGTCCGACACGAAGGGCCTCTCGTGGGAGCAGGCGGTGTTGCAGACTGTCGGTGCGCCGGGGGTTTACGAGACCTCGCCGCTCTGGCGAGGCATTGGTATTGCCCGAGATCGAGTTTATGAGATCGCGCACTCGCTGAATGGGCCGGCGGCTTTGAATTCCGCTTGGGTTGATGGAACTGTGCTGGCGAACTGATGGCAAGTGAACTCCAGGCATTTCCGAAATTAAACACTCCTCTGGTCGATAAATCGACTGGAGTGATCTCAATTCCTTGGTATCGCCTGCTGATCTCGCTGTGGAATCGAACTGGTGGCGCGCAAGGCGGGCTGGTGATGCCCACGGGCGGGATGATTTGGTGGGGCTCGCCCACTCCGCCCGATGGCTTCTTCTTGTGCGATGGAACGGCTATTTCGAGAACTGCAAATGCCGACTTGTTCGCAGTTATTGGCGTGACGTTTGGCGCGGGGGATGGAGTCTCGACGTTTAATCTGCCCAATGTGACCGATCGGACGGTTGTTGGGGCGGGGGGAGCGTATCCAGTTGGAACGACTGGCGGTGCTGCCTCAGTCACCCTTGCGATTGGCAATCTGCCCGCACACTCGCATACAGTCACTGATCCGGGGCACACTCACATTCAAGATGCCCATGCACATGGTCAGCGGGGCCGGTCGAACAACACGGCTGGGACGAGCGGAACGCAACTTGGCAACGCTGCGGATAATACGAGCGTCGGAACGACCGACTCGACTACTGCAACGAATCAGACTGCTGTGACAGGCATTACGATTGATGATACGGGATCAGGCGACCCCTTCTCGATTCTCCCTCCATTCCTCGCCCTTTATCTGGTGATTAAGAGTTAACAAATGGCCATTAAGATTGCAGTCGAGGACTGGGACGATTTCTGGCCACAGGCCGAGCCTCTGATGAAAGAGCATCATGAGGAGCTCGCGCTCTTTGCGAAGCGCCCGCCGTTCGAACTTGATGTGGAGCGCTCTGCACTCTTGGCGAATGCGGGAGCGCTGTTGATCTTGGGGGCCCGAGATGAGAGTGACTCGCTCGTTGGCTATTGCCTTTGGTTCCTCTCGTTCGATCTGAGTGCCAAGGATTTGCTCGTTGCCTCGCAAGGCCCGTGGTTTGTCCGAGAATCGCAGCGGAAAGGCTCGCTTGGGATTAGATTGTTTGAACAATCTCTGATCGAACTGCGTAAGCGCGAGGTCAAAAATGTGCTCGCGCATCACTGGCTTGGCGGGGCAGGGGAACGCCTAGCGACTTACTTTGCCCGCAAGGGTGGCGAGCAGCTTGAGACGATTTACTCCTTGTGGATAGGAGACTAAAATGTGCGTTGTAACACCGATGCTGCTGGCGGCTGGATTAGCGGCCGGCGGGTCAGTCACGGGCTCGATGATTCAGGCCGGAGCAGCAAATAAGGCTGCCAAAGTGCAGTCTGCGGCGGCGGATAAAGCTGCGGCTGCGCAGCAGGCCACGTATGAAGACATCAAGTCCAATCTGCAACCGTATATGACCGCGGGCGAGAAGGGACTCGAGGGCGTCGAGGGGCTGCTTGGATTTGGTGGGGATGCCGAGTCCATTCAGTCTTATCTGGCGAGCACTCCTGGCTATCAGTTCGCCTTGCAGCAAGGACTCATGGCGACGCAGAATGCGTATGCAGCGAAAGGACTTGGCTCGAGTGGTGCAGCTCTCAAGGGCGCTGCGGAATATGCCCAGGGGCTTGCCTCGCAAACTTACCAGCAACAACTCGCGAATATGTTCAATCTGGCGGGGATTGGCACGAGTGCGACGGGAGCACTCGCAGGCTATGGAATGCAATCAACGCAGGCGGCGAATAATGCACTGCTGGGCGGGGCGACTGCAACGGCGAGCGGAATTGTCGGCGGAGCAAACGCCCTTGCGGGGGGCCTAAGCGGCGCCACGAGTGCCCTCGCCGGTGGTCTGACAACAAACTACATGATGCAGAATGGCCTATACGGGCCGCTCGGTGGCGGCGCGGGAAATATGGGCTCTGCCAGCACCGGTGGCGTGCCTCAAATCCCCGGCTGGTCGTTCGTGCCGAACGTCGGGTATATGCAGACTAATCAACTGATGGCGACGAGGTAAGGCAAATGGCTGAGCAACAGATGATGATGAATGGGCTGGCGCCAGCAGCAATGCCTGGTGCGCCTGCAACGCCTGCTGGCTCGCCTGCTGACCCGACGAACGTTGCACCGTCGCCAGCGCCTCCCAAGCCCAAAACTCTCGAAGAGTTAAACGAGTCCCTGCTGGCAAACTATGGCACGCTTCGCGAAGCAGGGCAGATGCTTGGCGTGACTCGTGAGCAGATTGACGATCTGCTGGCGCTGCAAGATACTGTCTCACAAGAGGACGTGATCGACGCGGCTAGCAAGCTCGTGGCGAATGGTCTTGAGCCGACCGAAGTGGCGGGAATTCTCGCGGATATGCCAGAGGGCAGCGAGGCATTGCAGGTTTGGCTGCAGGGCATGTCGCAGAGACTTGAGCAGCAGGAGAAGTTTGTCGGGGACTCGACGAAGGAGCTGCGGCATCAGTTGGGAGTGATAGGCTTGCGCCGATTGATGAAGGAGCCCGAAAGTGAGTCTTTGTCTGGGGCCTTCGGCCCCAACTCGTTGATGGGAGGGCTGTGAAATGGCCGATGCAAATGGACTCTTCCCGGCGTTCGACCCGACTGTTCCGATGGGCATTCGCCCCGTCGAGTCAACCTATGGCATTGAATCTGCCCTTGGGCAGGCCTCGTCGCTGCAAGATATTCAGGCCAAGATGCTTGAGAATCAGACTCGGCAGCTTACTTTGCTTGCAAGGCAGAAGGCCGGACAGATTATGAATTCCGCGCCGGATTTGCAGTCGGGAATTGATGCGCTGTTACAAGACCCACTGACGAGCGCGTTTGCGCCCGAACTCGCGCAGACGTTTCAGGCCATTCGCGCGAGTGATGTGGGGGTGCAGAGACAGTTGCAAGAACAGGCAACGACAGGTCTTGGTGCAGTGATTCGCGGGGCATTCCCCGCCATCACCGATCCCTCGACATTCCTCCCGACAGTCGAGGCGTGGTCCTCGACTCTCTCGCCCGAGGCCCGCGATCGCGTCAACGCGGCGATGCCAGCGCTTAAGGCTGCGCTCGTGGATGGGCTGCCGGATGACCCTGCACAGGCCGGACCGATCTTTCAGCAGAGACTTGCCTCGATGGCCCTGGCGGCTGGTATTGGGCCGGAGACTGTTAGGGCCTCGACGGGGACGATGAGCCCGCAGGTTGTGACGACAGTGGGTCCGCAAGGACAGCCTGTGTCGCAGGTGCTCGGCGGACCGGTGACGGGCAATGCGCTCGGCGGGGCTACGATCAACGTGGGGCCGACAACTAGCGAGTCGGCGAGCATGGGCGCAATTGGCTCGACGAGTGGCGGCATCGCCAATGACATCTCGATGATGGCGAAAGCCCTACCCTCGACAGTTCGCTCCATCGATTCGATGGAGAAGGCACTGACGGAGTTCCAGGCCGGCGGGGGCGCGGGGGTAAGAGAGAACTTGGCCAGGGCTGCTCAGGCCTTCAAGAACATCGGAGTCGAGGGAATCACCGATAAGCTGATTGATGACGTGGCGAATGGCTCGCTCGCTGCGACGCAGACCTTCAATGCTAATCTCTCGCTCTTCTTGGCCAATCAGCTTAAGGCAACACTGGCGGGCACAGGCAACATCATGCGGCCGGAGGTTGACGCACTGATGGGTCAGATTAGCGCCTCGACCGATCCGAATACTCTGATGGATGTGTTGCAGAAGGCCCGCTATATGGTCCGAGTGGGCTATGATATGAGCGAAAAATGGCTGGAGTATAAGAAAACTGGCGAGCCCCTCGAGGACTTCCCGATGTGGTATGCCACGCAGATGGGCGATGAATCGACCCTGCCGACTAAGACCAAGGGCGGGCTATCGCTGGTGAGCGTTCCTCGCGAGGCGATCAAGGGAACGAAAGAGCAGAAGGCGAGCGAGTCTGGCGAAGCCCGCCCTCCGATTGGCTCGTTTTTCAAGTAAATGGCAGCTGAAAGGCCAGTGAAATGGCGGACTTTGATTATGCAGCAGCAAAGAAAGCTGGGTACTCGGATGCTGAGATTCGAGAGTATCTGCTTGGGCAAGAGGGCGTGGAGCAGGCGAGAGCGGCTGGGTACTCGGATGATGAGATTCTGAGTCACTTTGGCTTTGCGCCGGCAGAGCCATCGGGCGAGACTGCGGGGCAGATTGAAGGCCCTGGGCGACTGCCGGCCATTGCCGCAAGTGCTGCCGCAGGTGGGTTGACCGGCGCGATTGGACTGCCTGGCACGGCTATTGAGCTTGGCAATAAATTGTTGCCAAACTGGCTGACTCGTCCGATCTTTTCGATCACACCCGAGAAGGGCTTTCAGTTCTTTCCCGAGGAAGAGCCAGTTAACTTTCTGCCAACGATGAGCGATGTGGAGAAAGTCACAAACGAGTTGGGCATCACCAATCGGCCTGATCTCGCGCCTCGTGATCCGCTTGAGAAACTTGTGAGTGCTGGTGCTTATGGCGCGGGCGCGAGCCTGCCGTTTCTGCTCGGTGGCGGCTCGCCTCTGGCGATTATGGCTGGCGGGACGACTGGCGGGCTGGCAGCTGAAGGCACTCACATGGCCATGCCTGAGAACGAGTGGCTTCCAATCGCTGCGGGCTTTGTTGGAGGATTTGGTGCGCAATCGGCGACTCAGGCGGTCGAGCGGGCTGTGAGTTCGAAAGGCGCAGCAAAGGCCCTCGAGGCTGCAACGCAGTATCTCGACGAGCTGTCGCTTCGTGCGCCGGAGATGAAATTTGCAATTGGCGATGCCCTCGAGTCTTCGAAACGAGCAGCGACTGCGGATTATGAGAGCGCCCAGACCGCTGCCAAGTTGCATCTGGAGGGCGTTGAGGCCGCGTCGAAGGCCACGATTGGGGCCGAAGCTGCCAAGTTGGGCCAGTCGACCTCGCTGCAAGAAGCGGGGCAGAAGTTGCAAGACTCGGCTCGCAAGTGGGTTGCGGAGCTGCCGGCGAAGATGGGCTCGATCTGGAAGCCCGTGGATGAACTGATTCCGGCCGAAACACCAGTTGATTTGCAGGCGTTTCGGGGGGCCCTCAGCACAATTACGAAGAGTGCTGGGGAACTTGAGCCGCTAAACACTCTGCTGAAACCCGCATTGCCAAAGGGGCTCGAGAAGGCCCTTGGGCAAATTGACGAACTTCGCGAATTGGCTGGCGAGACTGGCTTTGCCTGGAAAGACGTGCAGAAACTTCGCACGACGCTCGGCGATGCGATGAGCAATCCAGCGATCATTAAAGATGTCGGGGCGCAGAATCTCGACCAGCTTTATGCCGCGCTGACTGCCGATATGAGGGCAACGGCTGGAGGGCTGGGCAAAGATGCTCTCGCGGCATTCGATGGGGCCAATAATTCCAGTCGGAAATTGTTCACCACTGCCGAAGGGGTACTCTCGAATGTCATCGCTGGGGCAAAGCCCTCGGCAGATGATCCGCTGGCGGAAGTTGTTGCACAGAAACTGCTGGGCGGCGGTCGCCTTGGTGGAACGAGCCTTGCGACGCTTCGCGCTGAAATGCCCGAGGCGGTGAATGAATTGGCTGCTGCGCATCTCAAGGTCGGCGATTGGCGCAAGTTGAGTCCCGAGGCCCGCGAGGCGCTCGTGCCAGATGGCAAGATGCGAAGCTCGATTGATGAGGCCGTTGGGGCGAGTGGAGCGGCGAAGGCTAGTGCTGCCGAGTCGGTGCGGGCGGCCAAGGTGGCACGGGCCGCTGCATTGCAACTCGCGCGTGATACAGCGACTGAAGCGCGCAAGGCACTCTCGAAGAAGATGACTGATGCCCAGCGAGCGAAGCTCATGGCTGAGCTTCGCGTTAAAGCCTTTGTGCCGAAGAAAGGCTCGCACGTCCCGCTGCAGTACACCATCCCAGGTGGCGCCCTAGCGGGAATGCTTAGCCTCAATGCCCTTGGCCTTCCCGGCGAGCAAATAGTGCACGGAGCAATTGGCACTGCGGCTGGTGTATTGGCTCCGGCAGTCGCCAAATCGATCTGGCGGAATGTTGCGAGGCCAGGGGGAATGAGTGGGGCAATGGCTGGGGGGCTGGCGGGGAATGAACTTATGCGGGGGAAGTGACTGAGCGAAGGGGCAAGTTGGCTGGTGACAAGGTGGCCACGGTGGGAAGGCGAGGGGCAGGGCCGAAATGGGCTTTGCCCCTTTGAATTTTCGCGCCATCCTTGTCGGTTGACGCAAGATGGGGGCGGGACGTAGGATAGACCGGGCGTAACGTTTGGCCCCGTACGGATTAAATTAATCGTGGCCACCTTGTCACGCCACAACCCAAAGGGCTTCGCCCCGCTCACTCTTCCTCTCCCTTCAAATCCGTCCCTCTCGTCCCAGGCACAAACAGATCAGCCGTCCCGGCGACTCGGCTGATCACATTCGCCCGTTCGCAGGTCAAAATCATCGACTCGACTTTATCGTGCGGGAGCCGATCGAGCAGAAACCGCCGGACGAGCTCTCCACTCACTGGCTTCGCTCTATTCCTCGCGAATGCTGCAACGACAAACATATGTAGCTCATTCACAATATCCCGATCGCTCTTCCCAACCATCGCGCGGAAAATATCAGGCATGACGTTCTCGGCGGCGAATAGCCAATCCATCGAGCGTTCAAGGTCTTGCAAAGTGATGGCCTTTTCGCCCCGCGAGAGCGCCGAGACAATGCAGAGTTTCATCAGCGTTTGATAGCGAGTGCTGAGGTAATGCACGAGTTTCGAATGGGTTGGCTTGGGCTCTTGACCCTGTTGGTCCCACTTGCGTAGATACTCGATCACATTGGGCTCAACGTCGAGTTGGCCATATTCGAGCGAAAGCTGGCCGACTCGGTCGAGGATTGACTGGCGAAGCCCAGGCTGCTGAGTCGGCGAGGCCCAAATGTCTTTCCACGGGGCTTGTGCGCCGTAGATCATCAACAGTCGTCGGCCGATGCCGGTGTCCCAAGCCTCTGGAGGAAAGACACTGGCGAGCCACGCAGGTTGCGCCCCGCCCAGAATGTTCAACGTGGGATTCTCAATCGTTATATCAGTTCGCTGGCCAGTCCGTCGGACCTCTCGGTGCGTGCGTTTGTTGTTCCAAAGAGCATTGAGCGTCCCGACAAATTCCATGTCATATGCGGGTAAGAGGACTCCGAACTCCTCCGCTGCGATCGCAAGGGCATGAAACGAGAAGAAAGCCCCTTCGGGGGGTAAGAGATTTGACTTGGCCTTGGAGAGTGTATCGATGAGACTCGCCTTGGTCATCGAATCTGGCGCAACATGCAACGCTGGAATCTTGCTGTTGGGCTCGCAAGCCTCGTCCCACAACTCACGGACGCGCTCAACGATTGACTTGCCAGTGCCGGGCGGGGCCACCAGCAGCACGTACAAATTCGGATAGACATTGCCCATCTCATTGCGAAGCCACACTCGACGTTCGAGTGCCCCGGCGACGAGCGAGATCCCTGACCAGAGACGAAAGATGTCTGGCGCGATGACGGGCTCGGTCAGTTTGACGAAATCAGAAATAAGGTCGGGCATCACACACAGGGGCGAGACGAGAGGGAACAAGGCAAGAGGCAGCAGAGGGCCGCTTCGCGGCTAAGCTGCCGGAATGTTCGCTGGCGTGTCTGTGTCGTGATAGATTACTCGGCCTGATTGATCGATGACTCGCCGCTCGACGATCCGCTCTCGCCAATAGCCCTGGCGGTTCTGCTTGCGCTCAAAGCGAAGCTCGACTCGATAGTAGACTCCTGCATTGCGGATTGCATCAGCATAAGTTGAATAGATTGATGATTTGAGTATCGGCATTCTGCGGCCCTCCTGCCAAGGCAAATTGAGATGAAAGATTAAGTTTTTTTATCTCAAGCCGTCAACCGTGCGGAATTTTTGTCATTTGCTTTTTCTCTTGCGCTAGCCAATGCGTTGCAGACCTGTCTTGCGCTGCCGTTCTTCTTTCAGTCCGGGGCGCCATTTGCGGAGGCCCTCGAGATTGAGCCGAGGGGCTCTCTTTCCTTGAGCGACTGCCCGCTCAATGTCTTGTTGAGTCGTATAGTTCCCCCAGTTCCATCCGACCTTGGCCTCACCGGGGACGATGTATCGGCGGCCGTTCGGTGCGCGGAGTTCGATGGCTAATAGTTCGAGCGCTTGCGGAATGATCTGATCTTCATCTGCGGACTCGGGATATTGAAACGTGATTGAGTCATAAGTTTGCGCCAGCAACTGAACGTGCGGCATCTTGTGCCACACTCGCCAGAGGCCAAGATTCATCCGATCGGCAGTTGTCGATTGAGGCAGAAAAGCGATTGCCTCGCGAAGAGTCGTGTCATCGTTTGGCCTGCCGAAGAAATGTCTGCGCCGGCCAAATGGCGTCAGCAGTTGATGGGTCGTCTGCAATTGCTGGGCGGTCCACTGCCACCACTGAGCAATTTCGGGATAGGCGGGCTCAATTCCGCGAAGCGTGTCTCCTCGAATATAACGGGCTTGGAACTCTTCCATCACTTTGATAGGAACTTTGAGCGAGCGTGCGGCTGTCCACGCAGTGCCGTAATAATTCGACAAGTGCGAACCTCTCTTGGCCATGTCGCGGAAAGAGAAGTCTCGGTAGAAAATCTCTTGGGCGAGTTCTTTATCTTTCTTTATTTCGCCGGTCCAAGCCTTTTCGGGCCAGATAAGTCGGGCGTTCGCGGTGTGCAAATCTCCGCCTTCACAGTTATCGAGGAACGTCCACTTGTCAAAGAGGCATCCACAGAAAAATCCAACGTCCCGCGCTTCGACCTGCTCAAGATCAATGACGCAGAGTTTGAAACCTGCGTCTGCAACGAAAATGTATCGTAGGGGAGGAGCGATGTTTTGAGCATTGCCTCCAGTTCCGAATGCATTCTCGCTAGAAGAAGGACGACCTGTTTCAGTTCCGGCGATGTTGTAAGAGGTTCTAAATCTTCCATCTCGATCGATCTCAGTTTCGAACACGTCTAGTTGCTTGGCCATCTCACGAAACGATAGGATAAGTGAAACAAACGGCCGGGCATACAAATACTGATCGTGGAGTTTCTCAAGCACCTCTCGATTCAACGAGAGCTTCCGCTCGCCCTTCTGGCTGATCCAGATTTCTGGAATCCTCATTGCCCCGTAGAAGAACTCTTGGAGCTGCTTTGGCGACCGGGGGTTGAGAGGCTTTGACCAGACGGCATGAGCGAACTGATCAATCATCTCCTGGGCAAGATTCATCCTCGAGTGAAGTTCAACCGTTGCGCGCTGACGCGAGATCGAGTCAACGAGAAACCCTCGCTGCATGATCTCGAGATATGGCCCTTGCAGTGCCCGTTCGAAGTCATAGATTGGCGATTGCTGCGGGTGCTCTTTCTTGACCTCCTCAAGGACCTCCACAGTCACGCATGAGTCCAGTCCGCAGTAAATCTGCATATTGGCCGAAGGCTCAAGGCGACTTGCTCGATCGAGTGTCGATGTGTCGATGGTGGGCATTTAGAGAAGGCCTTTTGCGAGTGCGGCGGAGTAGAGAGTCTCAGGGCTCGCCCGGCTCATGGAGAGAGTCTCGTCAAAAGAGTGAAAGTCAACAAATCGCTTGTTTGGATTGGCTCGACCGTGGCGAATCTCGTTGGGCTTCCACTCGACTGCCAACAGTACTTGGTCTGCCGATGAAGTCTGAACTAGACCAAGGACTCGACCGCTGTACATAACATTGTTGTGCTCTCGCAAGAGCTGCCGAAACCGATCATCGCGAAGCGCAAGAACTCGCATTAAAAGTCTCCTTGGGCAACTTGGCAGCACACCACGCCCTGCGCCCGCCACATATCAACGACTCGCTTACGATCTTCAAACACCAGTTTGACATCGCTGCCCTCCGCGCGAAGCTCGAGAAGCCACTGCAACTTAAGTTGGTCATCTTGCGTTCGATCTGCCGAAGGCCGCATTCGCAGCGCGTCTGGCCGATAGCCGAGGTGCTGATCAATCCAGCGCTCGGTCACGTCGCGAGTCGCCTCAATTCGACCGGTCCAGATCTCAATCCACTCACATGTGACGCAGAGAGACTCATAGAGGTCTGTGATCGGCAGGTGCGGCGAGTCATGCTCGCAAAGGGCGAAGTACTCATCCCACTGTTTGGGCTGCCGCTGAGTGATGAGATGTTCCCGATGCGCGCCATTGGCGAGCGTACCGTCGAGGTCAAAGACTATGATTTGTTTGGGGCGAGTCAATTGAGGTTATCCTTTTTGGCAGGCGAGTCCGAGTCATCTGGCGAAGCCTCGTCTGGTGAGGCCATTTGAGACGTGAGCTCCGCAACCATCCCAGCGAGCACAGCATGAAAGCCAAACGAGTCCATGTTTGTGATGACTTCAGGATGGCCTTCGGCACTGATCCAGATCAGCGCGTAGGGAACCTCTTGCTGTGCAGCCCGCAGCACTTCGTGAAATTCCGAAAAGACCTCGAAGGTCTTTTTGTTCTCAGCTCGCATTTTGACTCTCCATGATTCGTTTAACAGTCTTTCGTACGGTCTCCATTGAGCACTCGAACTGGTAAGCAATGGCCTTTCGAGGCACGCCAGTCAGATATAACGAGAGCAACTCTTGGTGCTCTGCAGGATGAATGGAGAAATACCGAGGGGGAAAGGCATGGCGGGCACGGGGAGTTTTTGGCTGGTGCGGGTGCTTCGCTCGGTTCATTACGCCCGCAAGGGCACCGGGCGAGATGCCAAGCGAGTGCGCGGCTTGGCGCCATGAAAGCCCACGCGAAAGAGCCTCTTCGATGCGCTGGCGCTTGGCCAAAGGCTCGAGGCTTCGCCACTCGGCCGCGTTGGGACTTTGCCACTTTCGCCGCACGACAGTTTTTGACTGTTGGCTGGCGATCGGTGACTGTTGGCTGGCAAGCTGCTCACTCATCCCTCTTCTCCGTATCTGCTTTCTCCGTCCGCATGAGTTTCCACGAGGGCTCACGAGTATAAATCGATCCAAGAAATCCCAGGCCCTTTCGCATTTCTGGATAGATCGAGTGGTGCAACAGCATCGAGTCCTCAAGGCAATTGACTAGGCGAAAGCCCATTGGCATGAGGTACTGAAAGTCATAGACTCCGTTCTGCCAGACTTTCACGATGGGCGACTCAAGCAGCGCTCCGACGCAATCCCACGCGGCGAGTTCCTCTCCCGCCGTTGCCCAATACGATCGCTTGCGCTCATCCATGAAGGGGATGATTAGGGCCTCGTCGCGCGAGGGCGCGAAGGAGATCATTGAGACTTGGCCGATTGCAGTTTCAGTATCGCAACCCATGAGGGCAGGGGGCTTCGCCAGAAGGCGTTGGACGAACTGCTGGCACTCGGTGAGCGTTGGATTATAGGTGATCTGGCGAGAGGGCCGGCGAATATCGGGGAACTTCGCCTCGCGGAATGCCTTCATCAAATCCGCGACGACGATCGGCCGCCATGACCACTGGCGCATCACGCCCGCAGGGTGATAAGTTGGCAAGAGTTTGTGGCCCGTCGCGCTCCGCGTGATTGCGCCCCGAATCGAGCCGATGTTCGTCGCACCGAGGAGCGCCCACGTGGCCTTTGCCCCGCAGGCGACGATCAGATTGGGATTGATCTCAGTAATTTCTTGCCCAAGCCTCGCAAGTTCTGGCAAGAACTCCGGGCGGAGATAATTTCCTGGGGGCTCAATCGCCGGTAGGGCATATGAGGAATCAAGCGCAAGGGCCTCCTTCTTATTGACGCAAAGCTCGGTGATCTTATTGCCGGGCGGGCGAAAGGCCAGAACGTTCGTCATCGCGATTGAGGCCTCGCCCAGCCACTGATCTGCCTCGCGGACCCACGCAAGACCGAATTTCATCAACTCGCAGACTCGGGCGTGCAACTCGGGTGCAATCTCGGGGGCAGCCTCGCCGAGCATTCGGAACAACTCGGCCCCCGATTGACCGACGAAGGGTTTCCGAAGCTGGGCTTCGGATTCACCCCAGGCTTCGCCAATTATAAGAATTCGAGCGTCTCGCGGACCACGAGTTGCTGCAAAGGCTGGGAGGGGTGCATATTGGCTCATGAGACTCTTCTTGCAATCACGTTGGTTCACTTGTCTTTGCTAAACGAGTCAACCATGCACCTAGTTCATCCTTGCCGAATGGCCCAAATACAACACCAAATGAGCATTGCATCATCCATCTGAGAAAATAACGATCATACCAAATGTGTGACTTGTGAAGCATTGGCGAAGCCTCAATTAAGTCTCGGCTGGTGCTCTCCACACCAATTCGCAGCATTCGTGATTGGCATGAGACTCATCGACTCATTCCCGACCACTGCTCCTTTCTCATCTCGATGGACTTGAATCACAAAGGACTCGGGTGGGTAGCGCCGGCAATACGAGGGCTGCCCATCGATCGGCGAGGGCATGAAGAATCGACAATTTGCGCAGCGCGCGGGCTCGCTTGAGACCGGAATGGGCGAGATTGTCTTATCGGGAGTAGGAGAGGACATTTTGCAAAGCTCCTTTTGCTGAGTTATTTGGCAGTTACGACTTGCGACGCGCTTCGCAGTAATCTCGAATTGAGCAGCGCCGTGCGAGCCACGTCGCAAGTCTCGGGTTCGATTTCCAGCCCGAGGACGTGGGGCGCCCCGAGCGATTCGGCTGCGCGCAGCGCACTGGCAGAGCCACAAGTCGGGTCGAGCAGCGAGGTTGTCTCATCGACCGTCATGGAGAGAAAATGTCGTAAGACCGGCTCAGGCTTTGCACTCGGATGCAACGAGCGATCGGTCGGCGCCCAATAAAAATCCGCGACTGATTTGACAACCATTCGATCGGAGCGCCGGGCGAACAGGCAAACTTCGTACGTGTGTCGGGGATCTCGCCGGGCATCCCCAATGATTCCCGAGTTATCGGATTTGCCCCAAATGAGGGGATTGGGCGCGAAGCGCAGCGATGGAGCACGTTCGCGAAAGAGTTGCCGAGTCTCATCATAGTGCTTAAGCGAGAGCCAAAAGTAAAGATGACCCGAGAGGCTCATCACTCGATCGAGATTTGCCAGCAGGCAATTAAGCAATGTGAAATAGACATCTTTCGAGTCATCATACTGCTCGACTTGCGAGGTCGAGCCTCGGGCTTGTGCACCCGCGAACAGTCCGATGCCGTAGGGGAAATCGCAGTGCAGAACAGTAAACTTCGGGCCAGTGTAACGAGGGGCCCACTCGAGAAACGACTCGTTGAGAATCGACTGGGGCCAGCGACTAGCGGGAGCAGCGGGCTTCGCCGAAGGCTCGGGCGAGGGTTTACTCGTGTTGTTAGACTTGGGGGCACTACCCAGGACTTGGTCCTGCTGGTTGACTGCCAGGTCGTTGGCATCTGCAAGAAGCTCGGCTAGCGCAGCGCCTGCTGCTCGCTGCTCGCGCCTTTTCACCTTTGAAAAAGCCTCTTGAAAATCCGACACCTCGCGGAGTTCTGGAAATTCAGCCGAGGCGGCGCTTAGCGTCAAGAGTTTGTTGAGATAAAACTTGGAGAGATTAATCGTGTTGGCAGTCTCTTCTTGAGTCTGCTCGGGATTCTCTGCGCAGAGCGCGGAGTGAATCGCCGCTGCTGCGTCCATCGTATCGGTCCACGAGAGGTCCTGACGCTTCACGTTCTCTTCGAACTCGATCAGCATCAGTTCGAGTTGCGAGAGTTCACTTGTGAACCTCGCGATGATGTCTGGCAGGCCAAGCTGGCGGGATGCCTCAAGTCTCCGCTCGCCAGCGATGAGCCAAATCGAACCATCGGGGCGTTCCTCGACAATGATCGGCTGCATGACGCCGCCTCGCGCGGGGATGCTCTGCAAGAGATCATCCACGACGAGTTCTCGCCTCTGGCGCTTCGCCCGATCGACATGAATGGAGGAAAGGGGAAGGCGATGGAATGTGTCGTGGATGGGCATTGCGGGACAAATCCTTTGAGCGGAAAGGGGCAGAAAGAAGGGGGCAGACAAGCCGCCCCCTCTTCGGCTGGCAACTGGCGGCTGCCGTCAGGCTCCGGCGAGCGAGCCCACCTGGTTCCCAATATCATTCGTGGACTGGTTCATATACTGCTGAACCTCCACGATGACCGGCTGGCCAACCAATTCCGGCAGAGTCTCCTCATACGACCGGCCCTCGACGGCGATGTTGCACGAGCGAAGCAGATCATCGAGGCGAAAGAGCGCGTCGTCGGTCAGGAAATAATCTCGACGAAGCCCACGCTTCGAGAGATCGACGGGCTCGCCCTTTGCATCGAGCTGGGGTTCGGCTCCGTCCGGCCAGCCGGTGAGACCCAAGGCAAGCCTCACATAGGGCGTCTTGTTCTTGTTCTGGTCCCCAAGCTCGTACGACTTGATGACTCCGGGGTAATTCCCTGCGGCGAGTGCCTCGGGCTTCTTGGCTTCGCCAGCGGGCTTTTTGAGAAGTGACGAAAAGTCAACCATCTGAGAGTGCTTTCTGTTTGAGAGAGTGAGTGATGTGAGCCTTTTGAAGAAAGTCATGCTCAGGACTTACAGATGAGCGACGGCAGAGACTGTTATCTGCGCTAGCTCATTTGATCTGAATCACATCGATTAGGCGGAAGTCTCGACGCTCGCCCTTCGCAGTATCAAGGGCGTGCAGCAGCCAACAGGGCACGGGGTGCCATTTAGTTATGCCGAACCAGAGTGGGCCAACTGAGCTAAGTCCATCAGCCTCATCTCGAATCATTGGCACGATCTGACGCTCGCTGATTTCCCCTCGCCAATTCCGATAGATTATGGTGAGGGCTCGGCTATCGGCTTTCGCCGGATTGTTAGCTGCCATCTTAGGCCCTCACATCTTTGAAATAATCTGCCAGCCCCGTTTCAAGCGGGTACTCTGGCTTGACTTTCATCGGCGCGGTGTTCTTCAGCTCGACCATCCCGGCAGTGTTGGTCAGAATCTTTCGGCGCAAGCCCGTGCCCGAGCCGGTCGTTTTGGCCATCAGAATGGTGTTAAAATATCGGCCGATTTTGGGGGGGAATTTCGAGCCGAGACTGGAGGGATAACCTCTCATCGGCCCGTTCTCTTCTCCAAGAAAAACAATGTGGCTCGTGATAATAACATTGCATTTCACGCCCTCATCGTAGAGCTTTTGCAACAGCCCCTCGACTAGCAATTGACCATCGTACCAATCGGACTGGTGGGGCTTCTGGCCCAGGCGAGCATTCATCGCCAAGACAAAGTTCAGCGCGGCAGTTGAAAGCATCGTCAGCGAGTCAATGACCAGAACATCTTGCGAGGTCCAACTGCTGATCGGCCCGAAGTTCGCCGTCTCGGTTTTCCAATTATCAAGCAGTTGCACGCAACGTTGCCAGACACTGGCCTTGGCCGGAATCAATTTCCCATTCACATTCCGCATCGGGTCGGTGATGGTCTCGTAATCGACTCGATCCAGGGCCTCTTTCGGATAGCCCGCCTCGGGGCTGCGAAGCAAATTCGCGAGCACATCAATGCCGTTATCGACATCGAGAATGCGGAGGTTGTAGCCAGCGGCGGCGAGACTGGCAAGGCTGCCGGACTTGCCAGCGCCCGAGTCGCCGATGTAGAGAAGTTTCGTCGTTTGAGATGACTGGTGCGAGGCGAGTTTTGGCATAAGGACGAGTCCTTGAGGTAAGAGAAAGATCAGATTTTTTGTTTGACGCTTGACAGTGCCGCGAGTTCCCCGCCGCACGCTGCATATCCCGCAACGTCAATCCATGAGTCCATGTGTGTAGGTGAGTTCTCAAGTCGTGCGATCTTCATGAGAACCATCATCTGGGCAACATCGGTTGGGCGAAACGCAAAGTTCTGTGCAGTCATTTTGTTCAGCAGCCCACTGTTGAGCATAAACGTTGTCCAATGCGCTGCAATACGCGCAAAGTTATCTTCTGGTGCACCATAGTTGAGCCCCCGATCCCGTGTTGCCTCAATCGCGAGGTTAAGTACATCGTGTTTGGTGTTGGGTGAGTCTTTGGCTGGTGCCGAAGGCGGCGGGGCTGTCAAGTCCCAGTCGCGAGCGAAATACCAATTCTCGTCTTGCTCACGAGCAATTGCGATGCCATTTTTGTTGTAACGAAGCTCGAGCCCATCAGCCGATCGGGTCTGCCACTCCGCAAGGAAGTCAAGCCCGATGAGATAACCAAGATCACTTGGTTGAAGGCGTAGAGTCTCCCCATTGATTGCAGTTCGTTCAATGATTGACATTTGCTCAAATATCTCCTCTAATTTGCAGCGGGTCCCATTTGCGAAGCACAAAGTCTTTCTCAAGCCAGGCTGCGCGGCTCGCCGGGCTCTTCGAGCAGATCGACTGGAACGGGCAGCCCCCATACATCGTGCAAGCCTTGTCATTCATCGGCCAGCTTTCGCGAAGCGCGCACTGTTCCATCTGCTCGATGTAGAGCGTTGCATCGGCGAGCCACTCTTCACGCTGGGCGATCGTGCGGGGCACAAAATGTCTCGCGAAGCGCGCAAACGTGACGCCGACTTGAATCCCATCGACCATCAGGCCCTGGATGGGATAGGCAAACGCCACGGAGGCCGCGAGGTCATAAAGAGAGAATTGATTCGAGGGGCTAAATTGTCGGGCCCAATTCGCATTGGGCTCGCTCGATGCGGTCTTAATATCCGGCACGTAGGCCACGCCGTTCATCTTCGCGAGGCGGTCGAGATGCCCGCAAAACAGAATGGTTTCGCCATCGCGAGTCCTCAGTCCCGAGTCGAATCGGAACGATAGCTCGACGGCAGGTTTGCCATTCGCGAGTTGGACGGTCTCGAGGGGATCATTCTGCGCAAGTGCGTCGAGATACCAGACAAGCGTCTGCACGAGCGTCCGGCGGTTTTTTGTCGGGTGATCGAGAATCAATGGCCGGCCGAGTTCTTTGTTCCAAGTGGCCTCCAAGAGCCACTGGAGAGTCCGATCGAGAGACTCTTCATGGGCAAAGCCCGCGCTGCGCGAATGCTCGTAGTGCTCTCGCCCGGCATGGATGAAAAGACCAAAGGTTAGATGGGGAGAGGTCTCGCGAGGGGCGAGCCCCAGGACAATCGAATAGAAATATTTTGTCGGGCAGGTTTTGAACTCCCCGAGCGAAGTCGAATCGATTGCAAGCTGCATTCCTGGGACAAGGCGCGAGAACGAGCTGTTCTGTGAAGTATCGAATGGGAGCGAGACCATCTGCGGGGGGCGAGCCTTTGTGAGGAGAGTGTTAGGGCAGCGAGGCTGCCCAAATGAATGCGATTGCGAAGCAGACTGCGAAGATCATCATCTCAGTACTCTCCCTCGCGAAGCATCTTGAATGGCGCGTTGATGCTTGGAAACTGCAACAGCGTCCCGACTGCAAATTCGTTCGGCTGGCCCGGAATTCCAGCATAAATCTCAGCTCCTTGCCCATCGGGCAGTTTCCCACCAAAGTCTACAAGCAGAGACGCAAGGTGCGGAAACTTGACTCGATCGAGAATCGCGCCATTGGCTAGATACCAGCCCGGCTTAGTCTCAATCAAGAGCGGAGTTCTCGGCACAAAGAGTGATCTGACTTGCATCAGATTCTCCGCCTTGATGATTGCTGGGGCAAAGACTGCTGATGTTGCTGCGATCAGGAATCGTCTGCGCGATAAGCTCATTTGCCCTTGGTCCCCTTGGCCTTTGCGAGGGCAATCGCCACGGCCTGCTTTTGGGGCTTTCCGGCGGCCAACTCAGTCTTGATATTCGACGAGATCGTCTTGGGTGATTTGCCTGATTTGAGCGGCATGTTGCGCAGTCCTTCTTCGACTAGAGTCCCAGGTCGTCTGCGTTCGTCGTCGCGACGAGACTTTTAATCGAGACGCTCCTCGAAGCCTTGGGCTTCGACTGTTGCGCCGCCTCTGCTGCTTCCCATCGCACTCGTTGCTCGCGAAGTGCCGCGATGACGACTGCTCGATCTTGCTGCTGAAAGCCCATTGGGTCGCGAGACAGCAACTCTCCGAGCGAATCGACTTTGGCTTCGGCGAGTGCGTCGCTCTGCGGAATCTCACCCATTTTGCAAATTCTCCTCTTTTTGAGACTCTCGGGCCTTGTGCGTTGCAATCCACTCGTTCAGCCTCGTGAGCGAGTCGATGCCCCGCACAAGATCGTTCTCTGCAAGGGCCTGCTCAGCATCTCGAAGATCGCACCGGAGGAGTGCCCGTGCGAGATCATTTGCCGAGGGCACTTCGTAGTGGGGCAGCACATTTGTTTCGCAATACTCTCTTGCCTCGCGAAGGGCCTCGAATGTCAGCATGTGAATTCTCTCCACAATCATATTTCATCATCGCCCGAAGGGCTTGGCCGGGCATCAAGCAGTTGCTGCGTCTTGGCCCTTTGGGCCAGGACGAACTTATGCACGAGCGCTCGAATGGCAATTCCCGTGCCGAGTTTATTCGGCGATGACTGGCCATACGCACCTTCGAGCCACTCCCAGTCCTCATCGTAGATGAAAATGTGTCTGCGGGACTGGGGCTGTTGAGGTTTCTTGGGCATTGCGGGGCGAGTCCTTTTGGACGAGGGGTTTGGGCGAGGGGCTTGGACTAGAGTCCCAAATCTGCTGGTGATGCGACGATGGCAGTGCCTGGGCTCTCGGCCCTTTTTCTCACTAGAACATTCGCATCGACAAGTTCGACGACTCGGAACTCGAGATCTGCCAGAACCGGCTCGCGTAGCGCTGCCCGTACGCTCCTGAATCGCTCGACCAGGCCATGCGGGTTATCGCTCCAGAAAAGCAAGCCCTTGGTCGAGCCAGCCGCTGAGTAAAGCCAATGTTCGATTTGCATCCGTTCGACCATCTTTCAACCGTGTCCAAAGAGAAGAGCAACCCCAAAGAGAGCAAGACCAATGCCAAGGCAAGTTACTGCAACTGCAATGCCAATGACTAGCAGGAAGAGTGCTGACGTATCGTTCTCATCACGCATTGTTGGCATTGCCAAGCCCCTCGGGATACTCATCCCCTTCCCCCAGCAAATCCTCAAGAGCAGCTCGTGCCACTTTCGCCCGAGCTTCCAGGCGTAGCCTCGCCTCATCGATTACATCGGGCAGATCGAGATTGACCTGTGTCAGCTGCGCGATTGCCTCCACATCGTGCTCTCGGCCGACTCGTCTCGCCTCGATCTCGGCGCGCTCACGTGCAATCTCGGCAATCATTCCATCAAGCGTGTAGGGTTTGTTCTTTGTCTTTTCTTTTGAAGTGAACTCGAAGTTCACGTCTAGGTCCTTCGCTCGGGCGCGCACTTGGGCGAGATTCTCGCCACTGATCGTCGCCCCAGGAGGGAGGCCTTCGGCGAGCTTTGCAAGCATTTTTTGCAAATTATTCCTAATTCGCTCGCCCCGCAAGATGTTCAGGGCCTTGGCCTCGCTTGCTGTGAGGCGATGGCCCTCTTGATACGGGTCTGCAAGATGGAATTGGTGGTGTCCAATCTGAATATCGGGCATTGTCGGGCGACTTTCTTTTCTGAAAGATGCAGCCAGCAATCCGTGCTTGCGCTTGGGAGGAGATGCGGCAGGGACTGCTGGCTGCGCCCACGAGGCCAAGGCGGTGGAGGGGTTCATCGGCTTGGCCGGTGGGTTGGGGATGGGACGATAATGGCACGTGGGGGGCGGATGGGCAAGGGGCGGATGACGTTAGGGCAAGGGCGGGCAAAGGGCGGGCGTATTGTTGCGTGACAACGTGGGCCGATAGGCTAAGCTTTGCAAAAACTCGCCCCCTTTCCCATTTGGTCATTCACAGCCCCAGGTCCTCCGCGCTTGCACTCGAGACTAGCACTGGGACTACCGTCGCCAATCGATCTCCCCCTGGTCCTATCCGAGCGATTTTCTCATCAAGCGCACTTGCTGCCTTGGCGATTGCCTCCTGGGCTGTCAGCCCCGGTGCGCCTTGGAATTGCCCGGCAGCTTGATCGACTGCGATGTAAGCAAACCAGCCCTTGGAGGATTGCGCTAGGCCCATGAGGCGACGATGAGGCGGGAGCTCGAATTCGACTCGCATCACGAAAAGTTCCTTTCCAGCGAACGTTGCTCTGCAACTTTCTGTTCAAGCTCATCAAGCCTCTTCTCGAGCGTGGTCCAGACAAGTGAGGGCTCACAAATCCAATCGTCAAAGGGCATGACATCGTCGCTTAGATAGGTGACTGAGCCATAACAATCCCCACCAGTGTATTCGCATTTGCCCCCGCCATATGAGTCATGGCCCTCATAGAGCGCCACGGGCGAATGCGAGACAAATTGGCCGGTTGGCGCACTCATCGCCTCTCGCTGATGCGAAAGCGAATATGGCCAGCCTTCTTTCTCCGCCTTTGTGCGGGGGTACCAACTCGTGTGGAGAAGAAATGAGACTGCGCAGTCCTTGCCTTGCAATAGAAACTCGAATTCGAGTCCATGCTTGCCGTATTGGCGCCACTTCGGATTGTCCAGATGATTGTAGCCTTGACGGGCGATGAGCGAACGAGTCCGACCAGAGGATAAGGTCTCGGTTAAAAGGGGATAGGAGGAGACGGTTGGGCTATCGCCTTGGCTCATTTCGGAAATCCTTTCTGAAAGAGAATTGACCCATCTTTGGCAAAGCAAATCTCGCCACGAACTAAATATGCAGCGCTTTGCGAAGTCGCAATTCGTCCGCACTATTCGAGGCAGCCATGGCAACAATCACTGCCATAACAAATGCGCAAAGTAATATCATTGCTGCAATGACCACATCATATCGAGTCATCAGAGAAACTCCTTCGCATTTGCCTCGATCAGCAGATCTCTTGTCCTTGTTTCACAGACATATTTCAGATTCATCTCCTGTTGCAGCGCCCGAGCGTCACCTCGACGGGCGGCCTCACGAGCCCACTTGCTTGGAATTCTCCAAGGATCGAGATGCAACACTGCGTCCCACTCCAGCCCTTTCGAGCGATGGATTGAGGCCAAGGTAATCTGCCCGCTTTCGCGGGAGAACAAACTGGCCAGGGCCTCTCGCAGGGCATTCGCGTCTCGGACCTCGGCAAAGCCAATGACGGCTCGGAGACACTCCGCTCGATCGCTCACCCCGTCGATTTTCTCATCATGGCCATTGGCCTGCAAGGCCGAGGTTTCGCTCTCTTGCCACGCGGCGAGGGCCGCGAGCATCTCAGTTGGCGTCTCATGGCCAGTCGGGAAGAGCTTTCGTGCAAGCACTGCCAGCCCCTTCCCAATGTCTCGACCAAGCATCACCGGGGCAATCCTCTGGCGAATGAGCTGAAACGCTAGGCCCAGCAATGGGCCGTTGTTTCGACAGAGCACAGCGAGAGAACGCTCCCCCGCAAGATCAAAAAGATCTTTGGCGGTCCAAGCTGCAGCTTCGAACTCTTCTTTCTCAACAGGCGAGGCTCCTTGATAACCGAGTTTGATGAACTGCCCAGGCAGATTGATCTCCGCCGCCCGAAATCCCGGCGCGTGATTTTGCTGCCGCTCGACAACTAGTTTGGGGCAGCGAAATGTCAGCGTGAGAGGCAACCTCTGCCAGTCTCGCCGCAGGCCCTCGATCTTCCCCATCGAGTCCGAGTCTGCTCCTCGAAACGCATAGATCGCCTGGCGAGAGTCGCCACATGCGATTAGTCGGCCATCTGGCCTCATCGCCTTGCGAAGCATCGCGTGATTGAGAGGACTCAAGTCCTGGGCCTCATCCACAAGTAGGACTGGAAACTGTGGCCAGCGCCCGGCGATGACAGTTGGATAATACACTTGGTCATCGAATGAGATTTTGCCCTGCTGTGTCAGCAGAATCGATCGGCGGAGGACTTCCCGCGCGGGCTCATAGAGCAGTTTAAAATCATCATCTTTGAGCAGCAACTCGATTGCACACTCCTGCCACATCTCGGGCGTGTCCTCGACTAGGCCCGGCGGGCCTGCCCCCTCAGGCACAAGCCCCCAAAGCATCGCCTGATTGACGAGTGCCCGGCACGAGTCCCACTGATCGCTCGACAGATCAATCTTCCATTCTTTCGAGACTTGCGAGACAAGCTTTCCAAGCTTTCGTCCGTCGGGCTCATCGAATTTGACCAGCGGGAGGGCCCGCATTAACGAGGCAAAGCCCAAGCCATTCATCGTCTGAACGGAGAAGTTCCCCGGAAATCTCTTTGCGAGTTCTTTCTTGATCGAGACGTTAAAGGCCAGGGCAAGCCCCGGCACGCGAATCTCTTTCGAGACTAGTTCAAGAGTCGTGGTCTTTGCGCAGCCAGCATAGGCCGAGATCATCAACGACTGGGTACTCGTTCGGGCGGATAGCTGTGCCGCCTGCTGTTCTTCTGTTGGTTCAAGTTTGGGCTGGGCGCTCATATCGCAAGTTCCATCTGGCCAATGATTTTCAACTCGACCTCAAGAATCTCGAGGTCTCCTTTCTTGCGCGGGGCCTCGGGTTCTCTTCGAGCCAGAAATGCAGCATCATCATCCCCGTCCCAACTGCTCGAACGATTATACTCGGTCAACCAAGCGCCTCGCTCCCACCAGTCCTTTGCATTGCTTGCATGTGCGCGCTTTGCGAAAAGTCTCGGCGAAGCCTCTTTGGACTTTGTTGGCTCCCACCAGGTCGCTCCACGAGGAAGCGCTGGCATGAAACGGCCAGTTGACCGATGGCGAATTATGAAGTAGCTCATGACTCGATTCCTTTCTGTTTTAGCTGGCCCAGCCATTTCTTGAGAAACCATTCCAAGTCCTCTGTCGAGTCAAATCCAAACGTTCGCTCGCCTGGGCGCTCTTGCCAACTCGCGCCCCGAACGATGAACTCCGGCCGAGGCAACTCCCCTTTGTTCATTTTCTCAATATAATCCCCGATCGAGATCGCAAAGGGGTATTTGGCCCGTAGGCGAGCGTTTATTTCCTCCGAGCGAGTCTCGGCATTCGGACCATTTCGGTGTGCTTTGCGGGTCAATTGAGCCCCCGCAAATGCTTTTTTGCCTCTTCGGCGGGGAGAGCAATCTCGATCACAAAGTCTCGAAGCGCGTACGCATGATTCAACCCCTTGTTCTCTTCGAAGATCTCGACCACAGCTGCCAGCAGATCATCTCGCTCGAGGCCAAGTCTTGTCGAATTGGCCAAGTCTCGCCGATACGCCAATTTCTTCGCCCGATCAACTATTCCCACTGCCATCGCCCCACTCACAATATGCCCAAGGGTGAAATGGTGAGTCATCTGAGTCTCGGGATTGGTGAGCTTCTCGAGAAGGAACTCGGGCGAGAACAACGATTCGGCTACGAGGGTCAAATCTTGAGCGAAGATTCGGGCCCCCCACGAGTTCTGCCCCTTGCGCAGCGCCTCGGCCATTATACTCTGCACATGCTCAACCGCCGGCCGTTCCACTCGAATCTTCCGATCAATTCTCCCATCACGCAGCAGCGCCTCGTCGATGGCCTCGGGCCGATTTGTCGCCAAGAGCACAAATGCCCCGTTCTCTTGCAGTCCATCGAGGCCCGCGAGAAACGAACTGACGATCTCGGCTGCCCAGGGGGCATTCTGGCGATTTTGCAGCAACGAGTCGGCCTCATCGATGAAAATCACAAGTGGCCGATCGTGGAACTTTTTGTATTCTCGGGCGTAGGCAAAAATCTGCTCCACTCGCTTGCCCGCCACGCTCACAATTGGCGACTCGATCGAAGTTCCATTGATTAGTAATAGCTCGGTCGAGTGGCCGAACTGGCGAGCAAGCGCCGAGGCCACGCCCTTCGCGAGCATGGTCTTGCCGCAGCCGGGAGGTCCCCATAGCATCATTCCAGCTGGCGGACGAAGGCCATAAAAGTCGGCCAGCTGGCGAGTTTCTGGCTTGGTCCTGGCCTCAATGATTTCTTGCAACTCCGTCTTAGCCTTGACGTTGCCAATTATGGCATCCCACTCGATCGAGGGATCGATCGAGAGAATCCACTGGGCGACGGGCTCACGAGCTTTGCGAAGCGCCGAGTCGGATGGGGCCTTCGGCGGCAGTGGCCAAGGATCATAAAACCGTGCATAGAGTTCACTCGCTCTTGCTGACAACTCAGCTGCACTTTGCGCGCTTATGTCGCGTGGCAACGCCTCTCCTCCTTGATATTTCCCATCCTCTGCTCGCAATTCCCCAGTCGATTGATCGTAGCAGATCGGGCAGCTTGCCAGCCCGCAGCCCCCGCGAATTGGCTCGGGGTTGTTCTTATGCGGATCGTCTTGTTCCAAGTCTTGTTTGCCCCAATCGAGCCAAATGCTGCTTCTGGTAACTCGGGCCATTCTCTGCCCCTCCTGTTTTCTCTGTAATTTCTCGAACTTGTTCAGCCCACTTGGAGGCGGGCTGAATGAGCGCCTTCGGCGTCTGCCCATTTTACTCGCGTGCCGATTCATCTGCTCGCTGCACGTGCACAAGTGGCTTGCCCGAGCCATCAAACCCAAGAGTGAATTCGAACGTGCCAGCATCGTCGAGAAGGGGAAGGAACTCCTTTGTTCCAACATATTGGGCCCCCTGCGCATTTGCCTGCAAGAGCGGCTTGCCCTCCGATGACGCCACATGGCCAATCGGAATCGCCGGCCCGTCGAGCAACTCGTCTAGTGAGTGGCCCGTTCCGGGCAGCTTGACTGCCAATTCATCATGTTGCGAAGCAGGGATTTGCCCTGGGCTTAGCAGCACTAGGATGGCATTCTCGTCATACGGATTATCCGGCTCGGCCTGCAAGAAGAGCCTCGCGCCAACGGGCAGGTGTTCGAGAAGAGTCTTTGCAGGCGGGACGAAATGCGAGCCGACGAGAAGAGTGGTGAGGAGAAGGGTCATCAGAGATTCCTTGTGTGTTGAAAGTTTGAGTTAGAATTGGTGACTGATGGCTGGTGCTAGCCACCCCATTGATCTGCCTGCTGCCTCGATCGGCGCATCCTCGCCCTCGATCTTTGATTCTTCCGCAGTCGCTCGGGCGAATAGAACTGCCGGGCGACTCGGATGGCCGTCACAGTTTCGACAGGCTTTGCGAGAAGAAATTCTTTCTTCACAGTGATCGAGAGACTCTCCAGAGAGGAGTCTGGTGACGCCCCGCCGACTTGCACTCGCGCCCACGCATCGGCGATTTCTTTCTCAACTCGCTCAAGGGCCTGCAATGCATCTTCGGCGGCAGTGAGAAGTTCGAGCACTCGATCGATTTTAATCGGCATGAGGCGAGTCCGATGTTGGGCGATCAAGGACCAGCAAGCGCTCTGTCGCGGCCATGAGCTTGTCGATTAGCAAATTCTGCAACGATCGAGAAAAGTCTCTCTCATGCTGCTCTTTGTGCAGCCACTCTTCATAGAGTGTCCCCGCGACCATCCGATGGCCCATGTCAAAAACCTTGCGGGAAATGAGAATCCCCACTTTCTCCGAGAATCGCCCGAGTCCCCCTTCGCCCAAACTCGGCACGACTTTGAAATCGTGGCGCGAGAGCGAGCAATCAAGTCTTGCGAGAATTCGAAGGGCTTGCGATAGCTCGGACTGCTCGAACTGATCGAGTTCACAATCTTCAATGCCATCAAGGTCATCTTGAGCAAGAGTCTCGAAGAGCTGCAAGGCCGAGGGCGAGAACTCCTGATCGAATCGATGACGCCGACAGACTTGCATGAACGCGTCCGAGGCACTGCTGCCGCCGAAGATCAAATACTTTCGTTCCCACTCGCCATTGCGAAGTGCTCGCTCGATGAGCGACTCGTCTTGGCAATGTAGTCTCCAAAAGGTCATAATCTCGTATTGAACCTCCCACTCCGAGTCAAATGTTCGATCCTCGGTCAGGCGCTGCGAGGCAATCAACGAGTAAGTAAACTCGCTTTGTAGCGGCAGGTTGCCCGCTCGAACGCCTCGATAGTAGAGCTTTGTGCTTGGAGCGTTAAATAGTTCGACGGATGAACTGGTGACCAGCGGAGAATCTTGCAAGAAGATCTTTGCTCGCTGGTCGTACTGCTGGGCGAAACCCTCGCCTGTCACGATGATGAGAGTCCCACTTTGCCGAGCGACCAATGGCGGGTCTTCTTTCTCGCCGCTCTGCCCATTCTCGTCTCGAACGTTCGATTCGAGCTCTCGATAAGCCTGCCAGAGTTCCCAGTTCTTCCCAAGGTTAGTGGTGAAACCCAGGCGCTCACCATTCAAATAAATAAGTTTGAACGTCGTTCCACGAATCTCCTCATCGTGAGTCGAGAAATAATTGCGCTGTCCGTTGGCCCAAATGTCGATCTGGTGCCCATTGCGCAGCAGCGTTGCGATGGCGTATTTCAGCCCCGTGCCGAAGTAGCCAATTGGCGAGTCATTTGTCGGTTTGACATGTACTCCCATTGTGGTGACAGCACGGAGATCAATGGGCTCGGCATTGGCGAACCAGATTTGGCGAGGCATGGGCGAGGTCCTGTTTGCGAACTAAGACTGATGGCTGGTGACTAGCGAGGGGTCAAGTACCAAATAATCGACTCGGCGGAGTGGCTTCTGCCCGATCCGCTCAATTCGGAGGTCTTGAAGATCTCCACAATATTTCCCGCCCACCTTGAACATCTCGAGGTCTCGCAGGGCCTCTTCGATTGAGTCTCGGTCAATGGCAAGTCTTGGTGCCGTCACGG
>SDBV01000528.1_pt1 | contig 54900 bp, 103 predicted proteins | sample 2277081 | NCBI WGS metagenome assembly SDBV01 (sample SAMN10402039, study PRJNA504765) | marine sediment metagenome | isolation source: marine sediment core GS10_PC15, 223 cmbsf | place: Arctic Ocean: Southern Knipovich Ridge | collected 2010
ATCCCAAACAGAAGTAGACGAATCAGCAATTAAAATATCCTCTGAAAAATTGCCACCAGTAAAATTAACGTAACGAGCATTCAAACCACCTGAAGCATAAGCACGGAATTTAGCAGATGCTTGAGTAAGATTCCCTAACCATAAATCATCATTTGTTCCTCTTGTATAAAAATCAGAAAATGTGGCAATACTACCTGTTGCTGAAATACTAGCTTCACCAACAATTCCATCCTTTACGGTAAGTTTATCAGAAACATAAAAATCAGAAAACGCATCCCTCCAAGCAAAATGTTCACCAGTCGGACTGCCACCCTCATAGAAATAAATATAATGGTTTGTTTCTGATGTTCCTAAATATAAAGTTGAAATATTTGTAATATTATTATTTTGCATATATAGATTACCATCAATTATTACATCGTTTGTTATATTCAAAGTTGCTAATAATAAATCAAGACCTGTTATATATTCACAAACACTATGAGTTCCATTAAATCTCTGCCAATAGCATTTTGTTGGTGACTGTGTAACTGGATTTCTTAGTATAAAATTATCCTCTATAGTTATATTTGTGGCAGTTAATGTAGATGTTTTAATATTATAATCTCCAGCATCCCAATCATCTGTTAATTCATTTCTGCCATCCCTTCTTATAAAAATTTCTTGCAATACTGATGATGGAGTTCTAAAAGTAAAATGAGAGTCAGTTGTTCCTTCCATATACAATCTCACTGTTGAACTTCCACCCCCAGTTATATCCACGAATAACTTAAATACTAACCTATCAGTATTTACTATGAATACATCCAGATTAAAAACAGAATGTAAATCAAATACTTGCTCAGTGGTTGTTACTTCTTTATTGCTTGTCTCTGAAGTCATTATCAAAAACTCTCCTGTTGAGTTTCTTTTGCTTAATGTCCATTTTGGAACTATTGTTTGAGCCGCACCACCAGTCTTGTCTAAATGAATGTGTGCATCATAAATCCCTTCACTCAGGAAAATAAATGGAAGTCCTGCTGTTGTTGAAAAGTTAAATATTAACTGGTCATTTCCTGAAGATAGACTAAAACTTTCTACCATGGTTTGATTAAAACGTCTATCAGTATTGTTCAATACATAATATCCAGATATATCAGAAGATGTATTAGTAAAGAAATAATCCAATTCTAATCCTGCAACTGCCAGTTCAACAAATTCCTTGTTCACTAAGTGATTTAATGATTCTGGATTTGTTCCATTTGGATATAAGTAATATGCTCCTAATGTATCATTCTTATCACTTCTAAGGAATTGAGTTGAGTCTATTCCATCTAATTTATCTGAATCATTTGCCAAGCCAAAGAAATTGTCTGCTGTAATATTCTTATCTCCTAAATTAACATTCTGATGTGCTCCAATGTATGGCACATAAGTAGCATTTAAAGCAGAAGGGATTGGAAGAACACTTCCATTTGAAATAACAATGCCAGTGCAATTAACAATCCCATCATCTCCTCCAATTCTGCAAGTCGTAGCAGTAGCATTTCCAAACTCCGTTGGTTGACCATAAGTGCTGTAGCCCATAGCCCAGCCTATAGATATGCAGAATAAAATAATGATTAAAACTATTTTTTCTGCTCTCATTATTATATTCACTATCCTTCCTTTTATATAAATGTTTCTCACGGCATCCTCACAAATCTTCCTTTATGATAAATGTTTCCTGAGCTGTCTAAGCCATTAGCAAGAAAAACATTTCCAGAACCTAAATCATTTACAGTGCCTTCATGATCTGCTCCATTAAGATTGTTTCCAACAATGACATTATTATCGCAATTAGCGTCAAGAGCAATTTCATAGTTATCGTTATCTTTAATGATGTTTCCAGTAATATTGCAATCATCTGAATTTTGAAGATAAATTCCTGAATAAGTTATAGTATTTCCTGAATCATTTCCAGTAATTCTGTTTCCAACAATGGAAAGATTTGAAGAAGTAATGAGATTAATTCCATGTTGGGTATTATCTATAATGACATTATCGGTAATTACAGAATTACTTCCAATTCCATTGATTCCATTTCCTGTTATATTATGAATGTAATTTCCTGATATTGATATATTGCTTCCTCCAAGAAAAATTCCATCATCAAAGCAATTTTTGATTACGCAGGAAGTGATTATAGTGTCATCAGAAGCATTTCTTGTATAAATTCCATAATCACCACAGTTTTCAATTACGGAGGAATGTATTAAAGTGGCAGCAGAAGCATCAATTATTATTCCCTGGTTAGTGCCCTTTCCAGTTCCTGCACCATAAAACCAAATATCTTTTATTGTAACATTATCAGCATTATTGATAAAAAGCAAAGCAATATTAGATGTAGTGTATATCTTTGTTGCTTTGCCTGCTCCAAACAAGCCGACATTATCAAAGTCTATTTCCAAGTATGCTGTTAAAAGATAACTTCCATCTTTCACATAAACAACTCCTCCACCAGTAGGAAGAGCATCGATACCGTCTTGAATATCTGTATAGTCACCAGCTCCAGGTTGATATAACTATCAACTATCCGTCGGCGGCTACTACAACAGTTGCGACAGCTACTTTCGCAACAGAACCCCTCACCATTGTCATTACATTTTCACCTCCACTAATTTTTTGATTCTATTTATAACTTTGATAGGATTACTTAATTCATGTTTATTTCTTGAATAAACTCCTTTCGGCATTCTATCTTAACCCCACAATATAGACATCAGCATTCTTTCCTGCTGCACATATTAAAAAAATCTTTTTTGTAGGCACATCCTCTCCCCACCATGATCTTGACAGTATTTTATGATTATCTGTATCTACCCCAGTAACCAAAGCATAGTGAACAGGATTCGGTCCATCGTTAAAAATTAACCATGCTCTGACTTCCTCATCAAACTCAGCCTCAGTTTCTGTAGCTGTAACATTTAGTTTGGGTATCTGCTCCTCTTCTGTCGAGGTCGATAAAACCTCTTCTGCTGTTTTTGCTGGAGAAATTGGCATTACCTTTCCTCCTGGAATATGCCGTCCTGCAAAACTTCAAATATATGCGAAGAAGTGCTGTTGTTTACTGCCACCCATTCTATTTTATCTATTGCTACTATTGGGGGATGTTCTAGTTTTGGAATATGAACAGGGGATATCTGCCTTTCTACTTTTTCCACTAATTCACCGTCAACCTTCCATTTCCAATAAGTATTGGGGAACCAGTTATTGGCTGTTCTTTGGATATAAGCCTTATGCCCTTTTGGAACATTTAATGTAAAAACTGTTCCTGATTGACCAGCAGCTATAGTAGCATATTGGTATGGTTTTGTAAAATTAAATATTGCCATTAAACCTCTTAAAAACACACCCTTAGATATGTGAGCATATTACTTTTTATATATAACTGCCAATGATATCACGCCAATTGCAGCAACAATTCCAAGGATTAATAAAGCAGTATTAGGATCTAATTGTATGCGTTCTGTTGGGAGTGGATAATAAACATATTTAACAACTTCTTTTGGCTCTACAACAGGCTCTACAATAGGTAGAACAGGAGGCATTCTCCTAACTATTGCATCTTCTGGATATCCTCTCTCAACCATAAACTACTCTTAGAATTAATAACTATTTAAATTTTTTGGAAGAAACAGTCTTTGTACCAAGAACCATATCCACTCTTTTAATCTTTCCAGGCTCGTGTATGACTGCATTTTTTGGAATTAATACATAAACACTGCCATCTGATGCCTTAGCCAAAAAATATAAAGTGTCTCCTGCAGATGCTCCTTCTATTTCAGATGTAGAAGCCTTATCTGTAAGTATTACAAACCTATAAAAATTTGGAACTTTTACTATATCTCCATAGGAATTTACTATGTCTGCCTCTTCTAGTACTGTTTCAGCAAGTAATAAATCATTTTCATTATATGCAAATAACCTGTCTATAACAAGCTCATGGGGATCTACAAATCCTCTTAATTCAGAAGGCAGTTCATCATAAAGTATCTTTCCAATATAAGCATAGCCACTGATTGATAATAAACTAATTATCAAAATTACAATAATCTTTTTCATAGTCACTCTTAGTGACTTCTTATTTAAAAAACTTTCTATTTCAAAAGCTTATTTTTTCATCACCAGTATCTTTGCCTTTCTGATTAGATCTACTGTGTGTTGGCAATAGTTTTTTCTGGAATATGCTTCGCTTGAGCAGAGTATTTTTTTGTTTGAAGAAACAAGCCTGAATCTCCATTTCCTGTTCTTATCTTGAAACATCTCGATTTTAATTTCTTTTCCTGCCTTAACTGGAGATATTGTTGTGCTATCTCCTGAAATTCCAATATCTGTAAGTGTATCATTAATAAGAATGCTATCTGGTTTAGCAATAACATATCCATCTCTGATTGTAGTATTCATCATTACCTGGCGTTTTCCTACTATTAATCTTATCAATAAATATTGCATGTGCCTTAATATTTTCTTTATCATTTAAATCACCTCATATCATATCCAGTTCCCTGCTCTTAACCATAAATGAATCCATAAGCTCATTGTATTTAAAAAACTTGCAGTCATAAAGTTCGCACTCTTCTTTCCTGACATTCTTTATGACTTCCCGATGTTTGTCAGAGAACCACACTTTCTCAAATCCATCCCTGATAATATTGCCAAACTTATGAGAACCCATCCTGTGCCTGAAATAACAGCAGTTATAAACATCACCATAAGCATCCACTAAAACATGAACTGGTGTCATAAAGCATTTAACCACTGATTTTATAGGCTTTAAAGAGCCAGTAATGATAATATTTTTTTTGTATAATTCTTTCATACTCTGTAACTTTCTATCATATGCTTCCTTTTTAGTATCATCCAATTCAGACGGGGTATTCCTGTAGGCCTTGAATTGTATTGAATCACATCCAAGATCTATTGCTAATCTGACTGCACTTTCCATATCTTTATAGTTTTCTTTTCCGACTGCAAATTTATAGCTTATATTGCAGCTGGGGTTAATCTTATTTTTTAGCTTGACAGCTTCCCTTATATTCCTGCAGACAGCATCAAAACCATCCTCTTCTGTCATGGGATTTTTGACTTTCTTAAAAACCTTCCTAGAGCCTGCCTCCATAGTTACCCTTATATATTCACAATGCTTTATCAGATCCTCTAATAATTCTCCTTTTAATCTTGTGCCGTTTGTAAGAACCCCAATAACCCAACCATATTCTATTGCTTTTTTAATCATCTCGTGTATGTCAGGATGCATCATTGATTCTCCCTGACCACAGAATTCAATAAATCGTATGCTTTTTATATTGGATAATTCATTAAATATCTGTTTCCAGTTTTCAGAAGGCATTACATATTTTGTTTTGTTTACAGAAGCCCAGTCGCATCCAGGGCAGTTATGGTTGCATAAGCATGTAGGCATGAATGTGAACATTCTCGGCAATGGCATATCTCCTTTTAGTATTTTGTTAGCTTCATGATAATAGCTGAATATTCTTGATGGAAGATAGTTGAAGATTTGTTTCATTTTAAATGTTTTTTTTGAGTTTCTCTTTCAATCTCTGGATAAATATAGGAATTGTTTTACCCATATCTAACTCATTATAGGTATCATCAATACATTTAATCATATCATCAACACCAACCCATTTCTTTTCATCACAATCTTTTCTGGCTTTTGAAGTTACATTATCATAATTTGCTTTCTTATTGGCTTCTCTAACATCCAAACCATCAAAATGTATGCTGTGTCCTGTTTTGATTTCCATCTTTAATCTTCTCCTCTCGTTAAGGTAGAGAAACCCCTGACTTTAAATGGTGAGATTATTTTACTTTAAAACCCAATTCATTTGACCATCTAGCACAACTGCTCTACCGCACAAAGAACAAACAAAATGGGGAGTATCCTTCATCCAGGTTGATGTTATAAGTGTTTTGCCTTTACTATTGTGCCAATGTAAACGAACATGCCAAAATCTATACCAAATTTTTTTAAATAGTTTCATCTACAACCTCCATCCCCTGAATTTAGTGTGATTTATTTGGGAGTGTTTCATTTCAAAAACGTACCCTAAGTTTTATTAAATCTATAATAGCAAATAATACCCTCTTAATTATTCCCTTGCTTGATATTCTTTTCTCAACAACCTTGACAGGCAGTTCAGATATATTTAATCCATCTTTTTCCATTCTTATTATAAGTTCACTGTCAAAAAGAGATCCCCTCATCTTTGTTTTGTTTATAAGTTGCATTAATCTTTCTGTATTTTTAAAGACCTTTATTCCGTGAGTGTCACTCGATTTTAAACCAAACAACATCTTTAAGCAAAGTGTATATCCTCTTGAGATAATTCTTCTTAATACTGGTCTTGTATCTTCTGACAAAAGAATGTTTTTTGTTCCAATCACTACATCAGTTTCATAGTTTTCAATAATTGACATTGCTATATTTAAAAAATTCACATCATAATAATCAATATCAAATAATACAATTATATCCCCTTTTGCATTTAACATACCTTTGCGTAATGCGTTGCCATAATTGGCTTGTTTTAATATCAAAAGATTAACTTTACTTTCTTTTTTTAATTCCTTTGCTATTTTCAATGTTTTATCTTTGCTTCCATTCTCTATTAATATAATTTCAAAATCTGTTCCCTCATTTTTCAGTTTGTTGTATATATCATCAACTGAATTTCTAAGTATTCCTTCTTCATTATATATTGGAAAGATTATTGATAATTTCATTTCATTACCTTCTATCATGTTTTTTCCTCAATATTCCCCATTGGCCCATAAAACCTACCAATTTGTAATCTTTTAGGACATATCCATACTTTTCTAAATCTTTTAAATATGTAAGATTAATATGTGAGCTTGTCCTTTTTTGATTTAAACCAATAGTTTCAAAAATTTTACATATCCAGTCCCTACTGGGTAAAGGTGTGCTTAACATAAGTAATCCGCCTTTCTTTATCAAAAAAGTTAAATCCTTAATACAATCAACATGTTCTATAAACTCATAAGCTATTATTATATCAAAAGATTCTTTTTTTAAACCTAATTTCTTCCAATCTCTAATATCTCCCACTATATCAGCATTACCTTTTATATCTAAGGAGGTAATATTAAAACCTAAATCCCTTATATACTTTGTATTCCAACCATTACCACTACCCACCTCAAGAATCTTATTTTCTAAATGAATGTCTCTAGCAAAAAACATATTTTTCTTTTTTCTGATTAAATAACTTAATAATCCTTGTCGCATTCTTTATCCCTTCGTGAAACACCTATCTTTAGTGTGATTTATTTGGGAGTGTTTCATTTTTTCATCTTTCTTTTTGCTTTATCATAGGATGTCCAGATTGTCTGGTAATTGCGTTTTAACAGCCTAGCAATTTCATTGAAGCTCAGATTTAGCTTGTCTTTCATGTATAATGTAGCAGCTTCAAGCATCCCCATCTTTCTATTGAAAATAGAAATTGGCAGGACCCCTTTTTTCTCTTCCTTGAACAAACGAATGCACTCCTTGCTAAAAAAATTATTGATTGTATTCAAAAAACCATTATCTAATTTTTTTATTTTATCTGGATTTTTTTTCATTAATTCCATAAAGGTTTGTAATGAAAAATGTATATGAGATACTTTCTTTATTAAAACATTATCTTCTTTTGTTAGTTTAGTTTTCATTTTATCTACTAACGGAACATACTGTTTAATTCTTTATATGCTTTTGTTATCTTAACAAAGTGGATGGTATTTTTTCCCATAGTTTTTTTTTCTATTTCAAAAATGTGTAATTCCTCTCCGTATAAACAATGGCTTAAAGCAGTTTTTGGATGGATTTTTAGCTTATTTGCTATCTGTGCAGGAGTTATTTCCTTCTTTTGTTTAAATAACAAATTTACTATTTTGTTTAGTTTGTTTTTCATGATATCTCCTCTCTGCACCATTCAAAAGCAAATCCGAACAGGCAGAATCCTTTGATTTCAGTCTTACAATGTTTAGTTGGCTTAAACCTGAAAAAGCTTAATATTGGAATCTCAAAATCTCTTATATTTGCATACTTCCATAAGTTGTTTATCTCAAACCATTTATTTATTTTCATCTTTCTTATCAACCTGAGTTTCGCATGAGTGCATTCTTGCTGATTTTGGACTATTATCAATCTCTAAATATCTTACAACTCCGAGAGAGATGCACTTATACACTTTTTTTCCGCAATAAGGGCATTTTTGCTTTTTCATTTTTTCTTATTAAAATAATCTACTGCAAACCACATAAGCCCTAAAGTAATTAAACCTAAAACATAACCCAATAGTAAAGCTTCTAAGTTTGTCATTTGAAACTAATCACCTTTTCAGGGCAGGATTCAGTGCATTCCATGCACCTGTTGCATTTCTTTTCATTCCATTTTAATTTGTTTCCGTTAAACTTTAATGCTTCTGTTGGGCATACTGCAACGCATCCACCACAGTGCATGCATTGCCCTTTTCCGTCTTTCTCTTTCCAAATTAGTTTTGTCATTTCATCGCATCTTCAAATGATTTGTCTAATAAAAAATCATTAAACTTTTGTTCTATGTTCCAATGCCTGAATATATCAAGATGTTCTATCTTCAGTTTATGCGGTTTGTCTTTGTATGATTTATAAAATTCAAGTGCTGATTTTAAATTTTCAGTATTAACCCATACTTCTTCTATTTTATTTTGAGATATTATTTCATCTGATTTATATTCATCAGCATTAACTATTACTCCCCTTACAAAATCTTCTTTTTTCAAAGGCTCTAGTTTATCTGTCATTTTTTCATAACATCCTCAAATGCTTTTTTCAATAACCAATTTTGATATATTTCTTCATCATTTTCATATAAACATCCACCTTCTTCATATGCTATTTTTTTCTTGATTAATTCTTCTTTGTATTCTGGATGCTCTTCAAATAATAAATTGACATTATCTTTAAAATAAAAATACCATTCAATTGCTGACCGTATGTCTTCATCGTGTCTATGTTTCCTTAAAGCACAAGTACATTCTGTTTGTAAAGGCTCTAGTTTATCTGTCATTTTTCCTTAATCATCATAACTATTTTAGAGAGGACATCCTTTAAATTAGTGAGAAACTCCTCTTTGGTATTAGTATTATAATCCAATAACCTTATCTGCGTAAGTAGATCATCTATTTCTTTTTCTGGCATTTTAACCCACATTCTCTTTTTGGGTGTAGAAAGTTGTTGCTGACAATAACTTTTAACATCTCCATTGACATCTTTGTCTTGTTTACCAATTCCAAATATACAACATTCCAACTGTAAGGCATACTGTTAACATAACAAGCAACTTCTTTTCTTTCTTCTCGATTAAGGATTCCATATTTGTTGAAGAATCTTATCAATTCTTTTTCTCTTTTTGTGTATTCCATTGTTGATAATAATTAAACTTAATCTTTTGTTATAAAAATCACTCATCTATCTTATCACATATACAAGTTAACTGCTGATTGCAGCAACAGTTTCTTTCTAATACCTCTCTCCAAAAACCATGCACAAACAATTCAGTATCACCAATTTCGGTTGCAGCATAACACTCGTAGTCAGATTGTGTTTCGCCGTAATCTGCAAAATTATAAAATTCTGTTTGTGTTTTTGGTATATTCAAAGCCAAAACTATTATAATTCCAATCAAACCCAAAAACAGTACAATTTTAAGTAATAAAATAATTTTTCGTTTAGTTATTTTCATTATCAATATGCCTCTCAGCTTCTTCATCACTAAAATTAAAATTCTTTTTAAGATGATTTATTATTTTTTCTTTATTTTTTTTCGTGTATTTTCCTTTTATGGGTATCTTTAAATGTTCAGAAACTATCCTAATACTATCCCTTATAAGTCCGTCCCTTTTAGTAACAGTACCCATCTTTTGATGCATCCTATAAACAGTTGTTACTGAATCAATATAAGCAAAGCTTCCAATCTTGGCTAATTCAATCCATGCCTTATAATCCCAGGCATGCACTAATTTCTCGTCAAACAATCCTATCCTGTCTAAATCAGATCTCCTGATCATAACAGAAGGCTGGAAAACAAAGTTTTTTTCAAAAATTTCTTTCTTTAGTATTAATTTTTTGTCTTTGTCTTTAGGCTCATAAACCTCCCTGATTCCACTTTCAATCTCCATGTAAGCATTTGAATAAGCCATAACAATATCTTTAGGAGCTTCATCTAATGTATCTGCATGTATTTTAACAAAATGAGGCAACAGCCAGTCATCAGAATTAATAATTGATATATACTCTCCTTTTGCATGTTTTTTAAGAACCTCATTTAATGCATGTGACTGTGTTTTATCTCCTACCTCAACTATTTTTATCCTGTCTTTGAATTCATTATAAACATCCATGCTTTTATCGTCAGAATTTGCATCATAGCCAATAATTTCGTACTGATCCTTGGGAAAATCCTGTATTATGCAGCTCATGATGGTTTTCCTTAAATATTGTGCATAGTTCTTGTTCTGGATTATTATTGTTACTTTTATCTTATTTTGTGTTGTTTTTTCCCAATCTTCATGTTCCTTGTCGTAATGACCTTTGGTTTTGCAGATAGAGCATATTTTCTCTTCTGCTAATTTTGCTTCTGATGTTGGTGTTGTTTGATTCATTTTAATTTATTAAGCTCCTCCATGGCTTTTTTTACCTCTTTTTTAACATCATTCTTTAATTTGCAGTGATTATAAATGCTAATTGCCCTATGAAGATGAAAATTAAATTCCCCTTTAGTTCCATAGCCTAATTGGTTCAGGAATGTGTGGACGAGCTTAGAAGTGTTAAGCCATTTTCCTTTAAAGACAGGTATTATCAACATTGCAATACAAGAGCATTCATAAAAATAGTTTTGAACATACTCCCATCCTTTTTCTGAATAATATTTTTGTTCTCCATAATAGGCAGGGAAAATTATTTTTTTATAAATACCCTTAATTTTATTTTTATATTTATCAAAAATTTTTTTGACTTCTTTTATATCATCTTTAGTTTTTACTCTTACCCTAAATAAGAACATATAGCCTTTAGTTTCTTTTGGAAATAAATGGCCATATTCCTTCAACATTTCCTTAGACATTTTTGATTTATCCCAATCTTCGTGAAAAAAATGCCAATTAATATTTTCAATATCAGTCACTATACCAAGCATAAATTTAAATAATTTTATTCTATAAGCTATAGATGGTTTTTTAGTGTATATTTCTGCTACAAACCAGTGTTCTTTTTCTTGTTTCATTTTATAAAAACGAATTTCATATTACCTAATAATTTTACATTAACTTTATTTTGTCCCATCAATCTATTAATGTATACATTAACTGTGTTTCTTGATAATTTAGTTTTTCTGCTTATTTCACTAATCCATAATCCGTCCTTGTGTTTCTTTAAAACATTAATTATCTTTACTAGATTTTCTTCTGTCATTTTTTAAAAATAATGTTGCTTCCAACTTTTGGATGGTAAACCATCCGAAACGCAATAGGGGTGTTGGAAGCAACTCTGGCGGGCAATCGCAGCTTTATATAGGGGTATGAAAGGCAAGAGATTAATCAAACCTGCCAGCAATTTCCCTGTTAGATGAGTTTCATAGCACAGCTATAAAATTGCTACTAACGCCATTCACCGATTATAATTATCACCTCATATTTGAAAATAACATTGCTCTTGCTTTGGCTCGTAATTAATAACCCAATTCCAGATACCTTCGTGAATATACAAAGCTTTAATCTTTCTGAAAAAATCCAAATCTATTTTTTCAGGATAAGTTTCCCTGCCAATTATTGGAACAAATCCAAACTCAGGATTAAACATAATTCCATCCCAGGCAAATACTTTGATGTGACTGTGTATTCTTGTCAATTCAGTCACTACTTGGTTTACTAAAATATGATCTGCATGATTGTACTCCCCCCATGGATTATGAGTATAAATTATGGTTGCCTTTTCAATATCTTCTTTCAGTGAATCTTTAAGAATCTTATAATTATCAAGATGCTTATCATAGTTAAATTTATTTTTATAATAGTTTGATTCAGTCAGTTTTAAACATTTTATTTTTGAAGTTAATGGGTGGTTCTTTAATGCTTTTTCATAATTATCATTGCTAAAGCAGATGATTATTTTATCAAAGCTTTGGGAATTAAACCACAGTATTTCATCATCTGGATGTGCTACTATTAAGATTTTCATTTTTTCTTAGTATGTTTATATATTGTCCAATCACCCATAATATAACTTGGTCTTTTTTCATTAAGATTCAAATGATAGGGATAATAAGTTTCGTTCCCCAATGCATCACCTTCACGAATATAAGTAGATATAACTTGTATATAATATTGACAATAATCTGAGAAAGGTAATGGATTTACTTCAATTACAACACCCTCACCAACCCCCATTACTATATCACCAAACTTAAATTTACAATGGCTTTTATCAGATATGTTGAATATCTTATAGCTAGTTATTTCATCTACTTCAATAATCCCTAATCTTACTTCTTCTGTATAAGGCAAACAAACATCACGATTCTCATAATCACTATAAAAGCAATAATACAAATCCCCTGTATATTCCTTGATTTCAATAAGTGAACCATTACCAATAAAATAATCACTATTTATTTCCTGTTTACATCCAATTAATAACAACATTCCCAAAATAAATATTATTTTTTTCATTTCAACAACTCCATCCATTGTGGCAGGATTTTTGAGTCCCACTCGAAGTTCTTGGCATATTCAATGCCTTTTTTGCCCATCTCTTCCCTTAATTCTTTATCCTCATAAAGCTTCCCCATATGCTTGGCAAAGCTGAATTCATCATTAATGCATAAATCAGAGATTAATTTTGTTGTCATCATTCCTTTTATGTCTGAAAGCAGTCCTGCGCCTGAATTTTTAATATGCTCGACAGGAGCAGAAAAGTTCATTGCTATACAAGGCTTTCCACAGGCAAAACCTTCGATTGTAGGAAGATGAAATGACTCTCCAGTAGATAAGCATAAATTAACATCAGCATAATTATATATTTCAGCCATTCTTTCTGGTGGTAAAGTAAAATTAGCATTATGGCCAGCAGTAAACGTAACATTTTTCATAATTCCAAATCTCTTGGCCATTAATGACAGATTAAATCCAGTGAATTCAGTTGGATTTGTATGGCAATGAAGCAAAGTTTTTTCTTTAGCACCTTCAACATTTGTTAAAAAAGTCTTATAAGCATGAAACAAGGTAGGATAATCTTTTTGTAAAGGGACATTTCTTGCAACCATTAAAAAAATAAACTTATCCTCTACTTTCATCTCTTTCCTGTCTTTTTCCCTCTGCTCAGGCATAGGCTTAAACACATCTAAATCAACACCATGAGGAATGTATTTAACATTATCATACTTAGCATTTTTTATGGTATGGTATGCGAACTTAGATGGAGCTATGATTAAATCTGTATGGGTAAGAACCTTTGCCCTGAATGGAGATAGTGGAGTTGAATAAATAGTGCAGTGATGTATCCAGTAAATTCCTGTCTGCTTTACAACACCCTTGACAAAATTAAAATGGTCTGGAAAAAGGTCTGTTACAGTTATAAGAATATCTATGTTATACTGAGTGACATAATAAAGCAACCTGTCAGCACCGTGAGGATCATCACCAACTGGAAGTATAGGAAAACCATACCTCTCGTCTATTTCTCCAACTGTATGCAAGCCAAGCTGGTAAACATTATGCCCTGCTTTTTTAAAACGTTTTCCAATATTGCGAATCAAAAGTCCGTAGCCAGTCCCTAAACTAGCAGATGGTCCGAAAAATAATATGTTCACGCAGTCACCTCCTTTAATAATTCTGGATGTTTATAGATTATTTTCATTATAGTAACCCCTCTTGTGACTTAAATCTTTTGCTTCTAAACTCGACGGCACGATAAAGATTCAGTTTCTTTAAAATCCAATCCCGTTGACCACCTTGCTTGACTACTCTACCACATAAAGAACAAACAAAATGCAGATACGCTGTTTCAAAATCATATGTTACAAGAGGGTTGCCGTTAGCATTGTGCCAATGTGAATGACCACGCCAATACCTATTCCAAATTTTTTTAAATAGTTTCATTTTATTTGCCTAAATGTTTTTTCTCTAATCTTTTTAATTCAAATTCCATAATGCCATAATCACAGGATGATAATTGATGTTTTGAATTAAATTTATTTCTAATATCAACAAATATCTCTTTTTTTGCTTTTAAAATTAATTTCCAGATTTTCTGGCATTTCTTTGTATTAAATTTCTCATTACAGATTATATTTGCTAATTCTAATTTCAATTTCAATTTCTCGTCTTTCATCTTACCAAGACTTCTTTCTTAACTTTAGAAGTTCCTCCTCGCTTATTTTTGTTTTATTTAACCTGTTATATCCACACTTACAGCATATATCTTCATGGAAATGATGTTCTCCTAATTTTGTATCAAGAAATTCATGCTCATAATCACAAAAATCTTCTTTGTTCTTCAAAGGTTTTTCTTTTGGTGCCATTTTGTTTTTCTTATACTCTTCTTCTGTAACTATCTCACCATTATTTATAACAAAAATATTATTTCTACTTCTTGAATATTTAATATTTTTTATTTCATTTTTAACTAAATCATTAATCTCTTTCAAAAACTCTTTTTCGGTTTCTTCGATTGCTATGTCTATTGCTTTCTTGAAATGAACATTATTATGATCAAAACCAGCATCAATAATTCCTTTAATATGTTCAATAGCTTTTTCTTTTGCTTTCATTTCCTCACTCTTTTGTAACATTAACTGCTTTTGGGCCTTTGGCTCCTTGCTCTACATCAAATGTGACAGAATCTTCTGCATTTAAGATTACTCCGTTGTTTACACCTGAAATATGAACAAAATACTCTTTTCCACTATCACCAGATATAAAGCCGAATCCTTTGTTCTCATTGAAGAATTTTACCTTTCCTTTCATGATTTTTCACCTCCTGTTTTTTTAAAAAAATAATCTAAAGGGGTAACAAAGCCCATAATTTGGCAGTTCTTGACATCATTTTTTAGTTCTGATGACCTTCCACCACTGTATTTAATAATATTACTTTCAGTAGTATGAATTTTAAAAATAACCCCCATATCTAAATGACCGAAATGTTTGGATTGCCTCTCACAAGCTTTTTTAGCAATTTTTATATTATAATCAAGATCTTCTCTTACTTGGCAACCTTTACACAATTTATAATTTGGGAAGATGCCCCAAAATCTAACATTTGAAATAAAATTCCAAAAATAAACAATAATCTTTTTTTTCATTTTGACTTTTGTTTGTTGTAACGTGTTATGATAAAACAGGATATCTCTTTTAGCCATCCATAGCTAAGTTCCACATTCTCTTCTGGCAAAATGCACCAGTGCATCCATTTGCCTACTCTTTGCTTTTTTATTGATCCAACCAATAATCCATCACTATTCTGGATCTCATAGGTATTGTCGTGCTCGTAATGCACAAATTTCAAATCTTTGGTTATTTTGCCTACAGTCAAAAAATCCAATATTTCTTTCAGGCATCCATTGCTGTACCAGGCATCTTTGTATGAAAGCAAAGCTGATTTATCTTTTTTGATTTCTCCTACAATTTGATCATAAATAATATTCCTTACTTTATGCATTCCGTTCTTCTCGATAAATTCAGTGTATTTATTTGTTATTTCGCCAGCCATTTTGTTTTGTGTTATTTTGATTTAAGCATTTCAGGATTTACATTCATTCCTATCTTTTCGATTATATATCCCCTAAGATTTTCAACTTTTCCATCTACCCTAAATTTTTCTCTAGCTTTTATTAAGATAATGGGACGTCCATCATAATTTGTGTACATTGCACGTGCATATCCATTTTGTGTTATTCCTATTCTCCCTTTTTGTGCCTTATTCCCACACAATAATAAAAATTTATTGACTTTTAAAACATATATTTCTCCAAACTTATCAGTAGTAATACAATCTTCATGTGGTATAAAATCCCTAAGTACTATATCTCGTATTGGAACATTCATTTTTATTTTATAAAGCTCTATTGCCTTAGCTAATTGATCTTCAACTGTTACGAGTTTACTCATCCTTAATCACCTTTATTTCTCCCACCAATTTCCCTTCTCAGTAAGCTCTTTCTGCTCTTCATTATTTCTCTTTTTATTCAATTCTTCTCTTTCTTCATAAGGCAAATCTTCGTGTCTAAAGCCTTTTTTGGTCATTTTTCTTTTTCATCTTAAGTTATATTATAATATTCAAATCTGTCAACTGTTCTGTTACTGATTATTTTGCAGTCTGAATGTGTTGCTCTGCATATTCTGAATGTACCAGTATCATTTATATTGAATCGTGTTGGATTTTGATACCATGCCCAATGTGACAATACAGATTGTTGTGGTGCATACTCCCTTTTGTCCCACTCCATAACATCTTCTTCAGTCCATCTATATCCATCACTACAATTAAAATTAATATTACATTTCCACTTATAAATAATTTCTATTAAATCTGGAAAAACCTTTTTGCATAATTCTATTGTTTCTGGAATAAATGCCATAGTATCATTGTTTAGATTGTTTATTACATATTCACAATCTATATGAATCTCATATTTTAGATTATTGATAATATCTGGATCAACACTTAGTTCTTCTAATTTGATTTCTTCTGTTTCTGGCTCAAATTCATTTAAAAAAACAATAAGGACTACAACAATCAATATAGCTTTTAGCCAGTCTTTGTGTTTTATTTTTCTCATTATGCACATCCCATCGCTTTCACTATATTTGGATCATCATCATCTATTTCAAAAACAATTTCAACAGTAGGTTTCACTTTTTCTTCTTTGCTTTCTTCTCCTCTAACTGTTTTTTCCTCTTTCTCCCCATCTCTGATAAATGTTCAGAAGGAGTTCCTAATATTTCTTTGTCTGTTTTTTCCTTCTCTTTTTTCTCTTTCTCTTCTGCTGCTTTCTTTTCTTCTTCTTTTTTAATTTTTTCTTCGCTTAGTTTTTTCATCGCATTATCAACTATCTGCTTCTGCCTGTCAGGATCCATTAATGGCTTGTTATCAGGCCCTCTTGAAGCCAGAAGATTGAATATTATGAATTCTGTGAATTCATAAAGCTTTAATTTCTGCTTTTCAGGATCTTTGATTTCCTTCAATACCTCAGAAAGCTTTTTATCGTTTTCATAAAAAGCAATCTCTGCCCTTATATTATCCTTTGACAAGATTACTCCGTCAACAGGCTTTTTAAAGATAACTCCTCCTGCAGCTGCTAAATTTTCCCTCAGTTTGCCTAAGCTCTTCTCTATATCTTCTAGCCAAGCTATTGTATCAACATACACTTGGGGTTCAGTCCCCTCTTTAATAAGTAATCCTTGCATTGATGCTTTATTTGCATCTCCGACTATATATTTTTGTGGTATCATTGTTTCACCTTCTTTTTCAGTTTTTCTTTTAATCTTTGGATAAATATAGGAATTGTTTTGCCCATATCTAACTCTTTATAAGTATCATCAATACACTTAATCATATCATCAACAGCAATAAACTCTTTTTTATCAAAATCACTTCTCTTTTTTGTAGTCTTATCATCATAATTTGATTTCTTATTTGCTTCTATTACATCTACCATTTCAAAATAAATTTCGTGTCCTGTTTTTATTTTCATTTTTCATATATCCCTGACTTTATTTTGGGAAGGTGTTATTTTAAGTCAATATAATATGATAATCGTCCATCTAAACTTTCTATATATTCAATACTTAAATCTCCAATGAAATATGTTTTTTCACTCTTGGTTTTATTCATTTTTTGTTATTAATATAAAAAATCCCCTTTATCTTCCATAAAAAAATGTGATAAATCAAATCTATATGCAAATTCTTCTCTAGTCATTATTGTCATTCTTTAACACCAAATAATTTATTAATTCTTTTTCCGACATCTTCCCAATCCAATTCATCCTTGACTGCTTCTTCTACAAGAGGAAGTAGTTTCTGTCTGAGAAGATCTATCTGTTCAAGAGGGATCATCATAACATTTTTATTATCTTTTAATCCTAATTGTTTTGCATGCTCTTTTATCAGAGTTATCTCAATTCCTTTTAAAATAAATTCTTTAGTCATTTTTTATTTCATATTCAATTCTTATTTCTTTGATTTTGATTTTCTTATTAATGGGTACAATAAATTTTTCAGTTATAAGAGAGTTAACTGCTGTTCGATTCTGATTAGATGTTTCGACCTTTATACTAAAAGATTCATCCTCTATAAGAGGTATATCATCAACAATAAAAACATCAACCTTTTTTTCTTTTTCTTTAGTCATTTTTTCACCCAAAACTTCCACCATTTGCGTTTATAATATTCACAATCATTATCTTTATTTTGTTGTAAACATTCAATCAAGTCATTCTTATCATATGTCATAGTTAATCCTACTAAACCCATTGTGCCTTTAGGATCACAATAAACTGTAGCCTTCACTGAACCAAAGCCTCTTTCTGTGAAAGTTGCTGCATTATAATATTTGCAGTTCTTACATTCCTTTTTAAATTCTTCAGTCATTTTTTACCACTCACGCACCATGGGGGACTACACCCCTACACTGTACCGCATTGGGAGCCTCGAGGACTCTTAACACGTCTTTAGCACGGTCGGCGATACCCTCCCTGTGAGGAGAGGCGACGCCGTCAGGTATTCGTGGGTTTATCATTTTTTCTTTTTTATGATTAATATTTAAGCATTATGTGTTTGAAATACAACCTTTGAAGCTCCACAAACATCACAATGTACCCTAAACTTGCTCATATATGCCCTATATTTTTTTACATCATTTGCTGCATCTTTTTCATTATCAAAAAACAAACCATCTGTAATGGTTACATGCTCACAAATTTTAATCTTTTCCATTTATCTCCTCCAATAATTTATTAATAATCTCATCAAAGGTCTGGCCGTGTTTTCCATGCTCTGATAATCGTTTTTTAGTCTTTTCTGTAACTCTTATTGAAGTTATTTTCAAATCCCCAGATTTTGCAGTTCCCATATATTAAATATACAGAGTATATCTTATATATAAACCTTTCGGTAAATTATCAGAATGATATAAGTATAATATAATATATAAGAAACAGTTATTTCAATAATCTCAGCATAAGAACTTTTTTAAATCTGCCTACCCCACCAACAGAAAAGCTCTTGTTCCTTATTGCAGCATGTATCTGTGCCACATTTTTATACTCTTCGCAGATCTCTTCAGCTGCTTTCTCTGCAATGCCAGGAATAGCAATTAATTTCTCCTTTAGGTTTTTTTCTTTTGGTTGTTCTGGTTTCTTAGTTTTTGGCTCTTTTTCTTCTTTTGGTGGTAATTTTTCTATTTTTTCGTCTAGAGTTTTTTTTTCTTTTTCCAGTTCTTCTATTACCTTTTTGCTTTCTGGAAGGAGTTTTTTTTTTAATCTCTTTACTAATCCTTTCTTTTTAGGCTTGGCTTTCTTCTTTTTAGAAACAGTTTCCTTTTTTTCAACTATTTTCTTTTTTGGAGTAGCTTTCTTAACCTTTTTAGAAGTGGTTCTTTTTTTTCTGGCAACCTTTTTTTTTTCTTTTGGTGGTTCTTTTTTTTCTTCTTTTTTCTCTTCAGGCTCTGGTTTCTTTGTTTCTGGAGATTTAGGTGGCTTTGGCTTTTTCTCTTCTTTTGGCCTGAAAACCTTTGCTCCGCATGCACAATTAATAGAATCAAGATCTTTAGGAAAATCAAATTCCCTTCCGCAATTTCCGCACATTACTTTTATCATTTTTTCTTCTTTGGATCCTTTTTTTCTTCTTTTGATGGTTTTTCTTCTTTTTTCTCTGGTTTTAAATCCTTTTCAAATATCTTTCTATCTTTAGGAGTCATTTTTTCCAAAGCCTTTAATTGCTCATCTCTACTTAACTCCTTAAAATCACCTTCTTCTGGTGGCTTTGGCTCCTTTTTTGGCCTGAAAACCTTTGCTCCACATGCACAGTTAATAGAATCAATATCTTTAGGAAAATCAAATTCCCTTTCGCAATTTCCGCATGTTACATCTCCCATTTTTTTACCAACCTAACATACCTAATAGTTCCTGAGATAGGTCTTTCTCGTGTACGCAGTTTTGATCAGGACCTGGAGCATCACAAAAATATTTGCCATTATCTGTATAAGATAACACAATAGGAGCGCATGTTTTTGCATAATCATCAACATTCAGTATTCTTTTCCATCCAGTGGAACAAACCTTATATTTTGCTGATCTATCTCTATCATAATAACAGTTTCTATTAACTCCTGTGGTTCCTACCCTGCTAAGCTTGTAGCACATCCTATCATCAACATTCTCTAAATCGCAGGTATAAGGCAGGTATCCTTCATCATTATCTACTACATTAACACCCAAAGAAACCATAAACGCTATTATCAACAAAATCTCTGCTCCTGTCCTGTAAGATTTTTTATCTTCCATTTTAACTTATTCTCTTGAGAGGGTTGCATTTTACTGCTATTTTAAGATACTCAACAACCAGCATAAGCAGTTATTATTCCACCAGTTACAGTTATATTACACTCTGTAGTATTTGTAATATTTAGCTGGCCACTAAATCCTGTACTCGTTCCTGCTGTATAATTAGCTCCTGTTATTCCACCAGCTACTACCAACTCTCCAGCAGAGGTTAAATTCATGGGTGTACTAGTTATTGATCCGTCCCTAAGTGTTAAGTTGGCCCCTGTTATTCCACCAGCAACCGCTAACTCTCCAGCAGATGACAGATTCATAAGATTACTTGTAATTCTGCCGTCAGTAAGAGTTATATTAGCAGCAGTTATGCCACCAGCCGTTAAAATCTCTCCTGAATCAAGTGAAAAATTAATATATTTACCTACTCCTAAACTGAATGTGTAATAAACTAAATCAACATCAAAGATTCTAACAGAGGTATTTGCAATTGTTCTGCTATAATTATCTTCAATATTCCAGTACCACCACACTCTATCTCCGTCATTAAAATTGATAGTAGCATTAATGAAACTTCCATTAGTTAAAACTAAATCAGAAACATTAATGGTATAAGCTGCTGTATTGTTCATTCTGGTATAGATGCTTACATTAAAAGTTGTATGATTTTCATCAATAGCTGTGTCATTTATGTATATTGAAAAGTTGATTGTTGTCTTATCAAATGTTACATATTCGGCTGGTTGTTCAAGATAATAACTTAGGTTATATGTTACGCCTCCAACATTCCAGTGCATTGCCTCTTCATAAATAGCTTGCTTGGTCTCTATTGCACCGATTATTGTCCAGCTTCCACTATAACAATAACGTGCATTAGAAGTAGAAGATGTGTTTACTTTAAGTTCAATTTTGTTACTATAGTAATTCCAACATGCAGAAGGTATTGAATGATTAGATGTTCTTACGCCTGTAGAAGTATTATATTTCATCTGCCATAAACTTGAAATGGTATAATCTGCCCGTTTAGTATAATTCATTAAAAAAGTTCCATTTGTAGAAGCATACGTAGTCAAATCTCCATCAGTAAAGTTTGCAAATGGATGCGCAGTTATGTATTTTCCAGTAAAATTGGTTTCGTCAGCATTTTCTTGAAACAACCGTACCGCAGTTGTAATCTCGCTTTTATATGATGCATGAGCTAGGACAGCCATTAAAATAGTTATAAGCAACATTAATAAGATTGATATTGGTTTTTTCATAGTCTTTCCACATTTCCTCTTGCTTTAATCTTTTTGGTATCGTTATCTATTTCAAAAAGAGGCATTCCATCTTCATCTTCAATACTAAATTTCTGTCCTGGCTTTAATCGGATTGTCCTCTCCTCTTTAATCTTATCTTCATTAACAGCATCATTCATTATTTTTACTCTTGTTATTCCAGTCATAATAAATCACCTACAAAGGTTAAGAAGCTTAATCATTAACAAGGATACCTTTCTTCTCAGCTACTGTTCCAATGAATACAACCTCTTCTGCTGTATTTGTTGATGTAGTAGGATTGTATCCTTTGATTGTTATTGGCTGGTTCTGATCCAGAGTTAAAGGATCATCAAACAAAATCATATTGTTCTCTAAAAAGTTAACTCCCTGTATTGTCCAATATCTTACAATAGATTCTGCTCTTTTAATTTCCAGCTGAGTAATTAGCTGTGCTGAACTTTTAGGATAAAATATCCCTTCAATAGATATAAATCTGTTATTAGATACTGTTGCTGCATCCACCATTGTATGATATCCAGAAGTTGAAGTAACATTAAAAGACCATCTCCCTGTTATTCCCAGATCTTCTGGTCTTAATGCTCTTGTAACTAAATCATCAGGCCCTAGATTTAATTCCTTGGTAGCCTTTTCCTGTAATTTTAGCCTGGCAGCTTTATGTATCTCCAAACCAACTATATCAAATTTAGGATAAAACATTTTCTTTTCACCTCTAGATTTTCGAGTTTATTGGAACCCTGTTTGAAATCACAGTGACAGCGACAGTTGCATTTGATGTTTCTGTTGCTATTACCTCTACTGACATTGATGTTGATGCTGCAACCTTTCCTAATGGTGCATCAGGTGTTGAAGTAATGGTCAAATATTCTTCATTTGTGCCAGTGGCATAAATTCCAAGTGTAGTTGTTCCTGCCATCAAAGCAACAACTGCAATGCCTGTCATAGATTGAACATGAATAATATAAGGATAAAGATTTGTATTTGCTCCATTTGTTGTTGTAAAAAGCAATGTTGATGAAGCACTTCTTCCATTTGATGTGATTATATCATTATTTCTCATATCCCTAATAAAGTGTCCAGTTAATGCATCGTATTTTTCAGTTCTTACCCATACTTTTGGTTTTTCTTCCATGATGCTCACCTACCTAATCCTCCAATTTGCACTGGAGTGAATTTAGTTGGTTTTTCAATTTTTTTAACCTGATATCTCCAACCCCACCACCTTAATTTTGCAGTAACACTGACATTGGTGTTATTCACTAATTTGACATTAGGAGGATAATCTTCTGTAATCCAGATATTTACAATTGCTGTATCGTGCTCATCATCTAAATAGCCGCCTTCAGGACTTCTGTTAGTTCCCCATCTGTTTGTTGCTGCTGGCTGCTTGATATAAACATCAACATTTCCCTCTGCAAGCTCAACCTTATAGATTTGGTAAAGCTGGTTAGAAGGTGGATCTAAATTAGTGTATTCTGTATAATCTTCTGTTGTGCCAGTTGCTAATGCTGAATGGGAATCTACAAGAAAGATAGTATCTCTATTTACTATCTCATAATATCTTTGTTCGGTGCCACCAATTTCTGTGATGGCAACATTATCTCCTACTCTTAAGCCTTTTTGTAAATTTTCCATGAATATCACCTCTTGTGTGTGTAGCGAGGTTAAGGATTAACGACAATGCCTCTTTTTTCAGCTACAAGCCCGTAAAATACAATTAATTCTGCAGATTGTGTTGTTGCAGCAGAGCAATATTGATAAACAGCTAATGTTTCATTCTGGTTAACAATAACAGGATCATCAGCCCATATTGAATCGTTCTCATTATGCTGTGCTTCCTGGATGTTCCATACTCTTGCATCAGAACCTGCCCTGACAATCTTTAGTTGATTGACTGCTGGAGCAGCATTTGTATAGCAAATACCATTAATTCCAACCCATCGCAAGTCATCAATGCTTACTGTAGCAATCATTAATACATAGCCAACTGTTGAAGATAGTGTAAATGTCCATTGTGGTGTTGTTAATTCCAAATCCTCTGGCCTTAATGATCTTATTACAATATCTGACTCTGCTAAGCCTGCTTGCATTGCTCTTCGCTTTAATTCCTTTTTCATCTTGTTATAAGCTGTAACTGGTACACCTTCAAATTTTGGATAAAATCCCATTTTTTATTGCACCTCTTATGGATTGATAACAATCCCTCTTCTTTCGGCAACAACGCCAATTAAAACTAATTCGTAATTGGCATCATTAGTAGTGGCAAAACCTGTAATTGTGACAGATGTATTCTGCTCAAGTGTAACTGGATCATCAAAATAGCCGATATTATTTATAAAGTTGTTTATTGCCTGGATGTTCCAGATTCTTGCATCAGAACCTCCTCTATTAATTTTTAATTGTGAAGCAAATCCCTCTGCATCCTGCACTCCATAAATAGCCATAAACCTGTTGTCTGCGACTGTTGCTGCATTTATATATGTTGCATCAGCAGCAGAAGTTCCAGTATTCCATGTCCATTCTGCTGTAAGACCTAAATCATCAGGACGCATTGGCCTGACAATAATCTGATTTTCTGGCAAGTTAAGCTCTTCCATTGCTTTTGCTTTTATTATTTGTGTTGCCCTATTATAAGCCTCAAGTGGGGGACCTTCAAGTTTTTGATATAACATTTTTCATTGCACCTCTTATGGATTGATTACTAAGCCTTTTGGTTCTGCTACTGCTCCGAACAAAACCAATTTTTCTGCTGAAGCAGTTATACCGTAATCCTCAATATGTAGTAATGTGTTTTGATCACAAAAAACAGGCTCAAAGTATAATGATTTGTCCCTTAATTGTGGACATGCCTGAATGTTCCATATTGCTGCTACTTTTCCTTCTCTTGTTATTCTCAGTTGAGAAGCATAAGCTGTTGTTTTATGAACTCCATTAATAAGAAGAAATCTTTGATCTCCTACAGAAACATCAACATAATCTCCCCAAGATCCTGCTGTTGGTGTAATAGTCCATTCTGATGTTGTTAATCCAATATCTTCTGGTCTTAATGATCTAACAATAATTTCAGATTCAGATAAACCCAACTCTTGCATGGCTCGGCGTTTTATTTCACCAATGCCTACCCTATACATATCTAATGCTTCACCTTTTAATTCAGTATATGACATTTTACCCTCCCTGACCAATTATTTTTCACTACAAATAATTCTGTGCGCCTGTCCTGTCCGCAGATACGGATATAGGCTGTTTGTGGTGTTTGTAACCAAAGGTCAAGATAAAATTTTAATCAACAATTACCAGTGAGTTTGCTCCCATTACTGGTGTTCTTGGTGTAACTCTTAATGGTGCTCCTCTTACTGGTGGCAATCTTGCTCCTACTGTTGGTGCTACTGCCTCTCTTGCATAATCAACAACTTTTGTCAATGCATGTGATGATGCTATTAAAGTCAGAAGTTGTAGATTGTCTTTCTTTTTAAAAGCATACAATGCAACTACCTGCCCTAGAAGTCCAACGCCAACATTCATCCACAATCCTTTTTTCTTAAAGGTTGAGGTTGCTGGAAATTTTTTGTCAATATAGTCAGCCAAAACAGTTATACCTTTTCCTGCAAACTGGCCACCATTAATAACACCCAATCGTTTAAAATCAGTCATGCTTATCCCTCCGTTTTTTTTATTTTTACCTAAACTATTTGAGTTATTTATTTCTTTGGGAGAACTACTATTTAAACTTTTCGTTTGAGATAAAATATTTTTTATTTTTTTATAATTTTTTCCTCCCAAGTCATCTTCACATCTGAAACATTCCTCGTCAGAGATTTTTGTTTTTCCAGCTTTGAAACTTCTGATTGCATTGTCTTTTTCTTTTTCTATTCTTTTTGCAATTTTAATTAGTTTTGGAACTTCTCCTGGATTTAATCTGCTTGCATTTTCGATAAGCTCGTCTGCTCTGCGACTATTTTCTGTTAAATGTTTTACCATACACCAATAATTAGGATTAACATTTTCTCCAGCCCATAACCTTACAGCGTCCTGCCTTGCGCCTCTCAAATTATCAATATTTTTTGTTAATTCCTCTACTTTATGTGGCTCTTTTTTTAATGTTTCAACAGCATGCTCCTCTGCGTGCAATAGATCAGCAACGTATCTTATTTTTTCATCATCGTCTCCTCTTGAAGTGAGTCCAATAGTTTTATTCATTTTATTTTTGATAAAGAATAATATTTTTTTGTTTGATAAATGATAATATTTCAACGAGTAATGATCCACCAACAATTCCAAGAATAATCAAAAGTATCTTTTCCAGTAAATTTGGCATAAACCAATCTAAGAAATAGTAACTATTTAAATTTTTTGAAAAAAATTAGAATGTCTTACAATTTTTATTTAACTTCTTCAATAATAATTTCTGATTGTAAACAATTTTTAGTTCCTTCCTCGCAATATTCATTGTCATTACATATATCTAAGGTATGTGTCTGGGTGCTAGAAAGTTTGCATTTATTGTTTTCACATTTATAACTGGTTGTAACACGAACAGGATTTTCCTGAAAGTTACAAGAATAATCAATATCTTCTTCACAATCAGAATCTTTATAACATTCTATATTAGCAGGAGGTGTTGGTCTGGATGCAGGCAGTGGTGGTTTACTGATTATGGGATTTGGTGCTGGTTTAACAATTGGTTCTGTCTTTGCTGGTTCTATCTCTGGGCAGGTTAATTCACACATTCTTGTAAAATCATCTCCACAGATATCATCCATTTGATCGCAGAATATTGAATAATCTTTTGTTTCTACAGTTTCAAGCTTAACATAATTAAGCTTTTTAGAATCTGCATCAACAAAAACAATCAGATTTTTTTCATCGCTTTTCAATTCTAGCTTTATATAATCCTTTATTGCTGGTTTGGTACCCAGTTCCATGCTTAAAGTATTTATATTCTTCAAAACATTTTGTTTTGACATTAGGGTTATAGTCATTTCTGCATCTGGATTTGCTTGTAAGAATTTGCGGACTTCCAGATTATCAACCATATTCTGCATTCCTTCTTCACCAAAAACACAGGTAAATATCCTGCAGAACGCTTCTGGAAAGAATTGGCTGCATATTTCACCAATAGAAGCACATCCACTAATCAGGAATACGCTAATTATTAAAACTATGATGAGTTTTTTCATTTTTCCACTACCACCATCTTTGCCTTTCTGATTAGATCTGCTGTGTGTTTGCAATAGTTCTTTCTGGAATATGCTTCGCTTGAGCAGAGTATTTTTTTGTTTGCTGAAACAAGCCTGAATCTCCATTTTCTGTTCTTATCTTTGAATAACTGGATTTTAATTTCTTTTCCTTCAGTTAGTTGATTATTAATAAGAATACTATATCCTTTTGCAATAACATTACCATTGATTGTGGTATTCATTACTACTTGACGTTTTCCTACTATCCATTTGATTAATAAATGTTGTATATACCTTAATATTTTCTTTATCATTTAAATCCATCCATCTCCGAATATTTCTTTTGCTAATTCATCTAAATCTACTTCTGGACAATCTTTTATTGCTTGAATATAATTTTTTATTGATTGTTTGGCATCTTCTTCTCTATAAATAATATCAGTTTCCTTTTCCTGAAACTTGTAGTGTCCTTTCCAAATTGCATTATCACTCAATGTCTTTTTTCTTTTACAATCGTCAATATATGTCCACTTTTTACACTTTGGGCATTTTTTTCCCATTATTTCTTCTGACAACATTTCTTTACAATGTGGACATTCATAAATTTCATCATCTTCTTTAAAATCACCCAAAGAAAGTAAATAGTTGACAAAACCATTATCAATTAATACAATATGTTGATGCAATTTTCCAGTATCACAATAAGGACAATCCTTTCTCTCAGAAGCTTTTTCTGATATTATTGGAATTTCTTTTTTCTTTAAATCCACTAATGTTCTTTCTGCTATAATCAATTTCATAGCATCAAAAACATCTTTTTCTGGATATTCATTTACTAATAATTTAAGTTCATCATATAGTTCTTGTTTCATTTACCATTCACCTAGTTCTATCTTAACATGAGTTATATCACATATACATTTCCCTGTTTCAGATTTTGGAATTTTTTTTAGCATCATTTCTTCTTTTTCCTATAACCACATTTCCTGCAGACTATTTCTTTTAGAGTAGTGTAAGTATTTGATGAACCGCATTTATTGCATTTAAGTTTTTTTGGTTCCATAAATCGCACACACACACATAAAGAAAACACAAGTAATATATAACCTTTTCCCGAAAGATATTTATACTAGCTATTGAATAATATAAAATATTCAAAAAAGTGGTGGATTCATGCAAAAAACAACAAAACCAATTATTTCTGTTCAAAATGATTCTTTCTATAACACCCTAGCTGATTTGGTTCATAAAAAAAGGCTGGATTTTGCTGATGCTTACAAGATAAAACAATATATTATAGATCAAGATTTAAAAACAACAGGAGCTGATAAAAGAGTCATAGAGTATATACACAAAAACCTGAAAGACTGGCACACATTAGTTACAAACACGAATGCAAGCAAAATATTTTTAATATTGAATGAAAACGCAAAAAATAATTTTAACCTTGGTAAGATGCTGAAGAGCTACAATAAAAAAAATAAAACTGGTTATATAAACAGCTCAACTGTCCGCTACTGGGTAGGTCATTTATTTAAGCTGAACTTAATAAAATTAAACGAGTTTAATTATGGTTATGAAAAATTATGGCGGAGAAATGATTTGTTTGAACATGGAAACAATACTGAGGATTTAGTAAAAAGCAAAAATGCGCCTCCAAAGGACAGATTAAAATTGAGGATATTACGTTTGACTGCTTATTTCTGTGTGATTATGCTGGAATATAATTCAGTAGAAAACGCAAAGAAGAAGATAGTAGAGGAGTATTCTTTTATGGACAATCCTAAAAAAAAGGAGTTTTTTCTTAATGACGAATGAAAAATCGCATTACTATCACTATAGATAAGACATTGCTAAAGTGGTTGGATAAGAAGATTTCTGAAAAGGTTTTTGGCAGTAGAAGCCATGGTATTGAGCATTTGATTAGTAAGGAAAAAAAGTAATGTTTATTATGTATTTCTGATTATATATTTTAGAAGTTATAGAAAATGTGTAAAAAACCAATAGCAAATTATAAGTTGATGTGTGGTGGTTGGTTGTTATTAATTTGTTATAATTATTAATTATTAGAAAGTAACAAAAAACTATAACAACCTTTTAACAACTTTATAACAACATTATAACATCCTTATGGCAACTTGACAATACAAGAGTAAAATAAGGTTTTTATAAGCTTTTTATGGACTTTCTACAAAAACTTAAATAAATCCTTCTTACAAACAAAGCCATGGATGTTGTTGAACAAATTAAAAGATTTAATGAATTTATTGAAACAAACTATAAAGATGAACTTCTAAAAAGAATTAGAAAAGATGAACGATTTCTGGTAATGGATTTTAATGAACTGGCAAAGTTTGATATTGATCTAGCAAATTTACTTCTAGATCAGCCAGAGGAAACAACAAAAGCTGTTGAACTGGCCATTGAGCAATTTGAAGATATTAAGGGAGTAAAAGCAAGATTCAGCAATCTGCCAGAAACACAAAGAAATAAGATAGTTGAGCTGAGAAGTAAGCATCTTGGAACTTTTATTAAAATTGTTGGAGAAATAACTGGCAGAAGTGATGTTTTACCACAAGCAACATCAGCAAGATTTGAATGCCCAAGTTGTGGCAATATACTAAATGTTTTGCAGATAACTGATAAGTTTGTTGAGCCAACAAGATGCGGTTGTGGAAGAAAAGGAAGATTCAGGCAAATAAGCAAGGAATTGGTTGATGTTCAGGAATTAAGCATAACGGATCCAGCAGAGAATTTAAGCGAGGGTGAGCAGCCACAATCAAAGACTGTTTTATTAAAAGATGATCTTACAAGGCACGAATTAAACAAAACACTTTACATATATGGCGCAAGGATTGTTATTAATGGAGTTTGCAAGGAGTTTCCTGTAATCTTAAGGTCAGGTGCAAAATCAACAAAGTTTCTTACAATAATTGAGGCAAACCATGTAGAGCCAGGAACAGAAGAAAGCAAACAATTCGAGCCAACACCAGAAGAAGAGGAAGAATTCAAAGAGATGTCCAATAATCCTGAAACTTATAATAAACTAATCGAAGCAATTGAGCCAACCATCTATGGCAATGAAAGAGTAAAGGAAGGCATATTGTTGCAATCAGCATCAGGAGTAAGAAGGATGTTAACACCAGAGAGAGTAAGAAGGGGAGATTTTCACGTATTCCTCATAGGAGATCCTTCTACAGGAAAATCTGTATTGATTAATTTTGCTTCAAAATTACTTCCAAGAGGAAGATTAGCCAGTGGAAAAGGCGTTAGTGGTCCAGGCATTTGTGCAGCAGTTGTAAAAAATGAAATTGTTGGTGGAAACAGGGCAGATGTTGGTTCAATGGTTCTGGCTCACAAATCTATTATAGGGATTGATGAATGGGGAGATATTGATAAAGATCAGTTAGCTTATCTAAATCCTGCAATGGAGCAACAAATGTTTCATCTTGATAAAGCAGGAGTAAAGGGAACATTCATAACACAAACAAGAGTTATAGCTGGCGCAAACCCAAAGCTCGGAAGGTTTGACCCTTACAGCAAAATCATAGATCAGTTTGATATTGAACCACAATTATTAACAAGATTTGGCTTGATATTTCCATTTAAGGATGTTCCAGATAAAAAAAGAGATGAAGAATTAGCAGAGCATATGTTAAATCTTAATATTGGCGTAAACACAATTGATAAGACAAAAAACATCTTTTTTGAAACAAACAAATTAAGAAAATATATCCAGTGTGCTTTAAAGTTTGAACCAGAATTTACTAAAGAAGCAATAGATGAAATCAAGAATTATTATGTTGATACAAGAAACCCAGAGCAACCTGGAGAAATAATAGTAATTTCATTAACACCAATACAGCTGGAAGATTTATTGAGAATTTCAGAAGCAAGTGCAAAGCTGAGATTTTCAAAGAAAGTTGAAAAGATTGATGCAAAGAGAGCAATAAACATAATGCAGTTTTCACTAAAAGAAGTTGGATTTGATAAAGAAACAGGAAAAGTTGATATTGACAGAATTACTGGATATTCAGCTTCAGAAAGGGATGCAACCAAAAAGATAAAGGAAATTATCATAGATATGGAAAGAAGCAATAAGATGATAGATGAAATGGAATTAATTAATGAAGCAAAGGATAAAGGGATTAGCGAAGAAAGAGTTGATGAAGTAATAAAGATCTTAAAAAGGGAAGGATGGGTGTTCAGCCCAAGAAAAGGGTTTATTATGAGGTATTGAAATGACATTTGGAATTTGCAAGTATTGCGAGGAAGCGTATAATACTAATGTTGGATGCAAGTGCAAAAAGGCAGAGTGTCCTTATTGCAAATCTAATGATATAGTGAAATTTGGCAAGAGGTACTGCAAAGATATGATCAAGCAAATCTATTTTTGCAACAAATGCAAGAAAAAGTTTATTGATGAAAAAGACTTGCAAAAAATGAAAGGGGGTTCAAAAGTAACAGCCCAAATCCTTAATATGCATTTCAAAGGCAGTTCTTTAAGTGAGATAAGTAATCAATTAAAGAAGAATTATAATTTGACTTTACATAAAAGCAACATATCAAGGAGAATACAAAAATACAGTAAAACACCAAATCAAAAACCAACAAAACAAGAAAAAGAAAAAGTCCCCCAGACCCCCAAAAAGAAAAAGAATAAAATAAAAATATTGCAAAAAGAATTAACTTTCAATCAGCAAAAAGTAAAAGAGCTTTGCGATAAATTAGGCGTTAGCCCAATCATCAGAGAAAAAGTTTGAAAAGAAGTTAAGGTTTTTTCTTCCTCCGAAAAAGAGCAAAATCGAAACATATTTAAAGATTGGTTCATATGAACCCTATTGGAGTGGTTCATAGGGTTCAAAAATTACCATTCCTCGTCTATAAACAAGAATTGGTTCATATGAACCACTAAAAGTGGTTCATAGGGTTCACATATGCCAAGATACTCAATATATGTAAACAAGGAGCAGGACAAACTTTTGATAGACTATGGTAAATTATTAGTTAAAGAAAAATTTATTGAAGAGCCAGCCAAACCATACAAAATATTAAAATTTATTCTTAACAGACTCACAAAAACATTAAAAGAAAAAAATGTTTTAGAAACTCCTTCAAAAATAATTGATAATAAAACTCCGATTGAGAAAGAACAGACAGAGCAAATCCAGACAGATGAAAAAGATATTGAAAGAACAGAAACTCATGAAACTTATAAAAAGATAAGATAGGATGATAATGGTATATTTTCAACATATACAAGGGACATAATGGGGTATACCTAGGAAGTAAGATTATGGCGCCACCAAGAAAAGTAGCTAAACGAGAAGTTGAATGCGAACCATGCAATCATAGGTTTGAAAGCAGGGAAGCCAAACCAAAGTGCGGTAAGTGTGGAAGCTTTGAGGTCAGGGAATTAAAAGTAGAGCAAATAAGGAAAAGGGAAGGGGGCAAAGAAATTGAATTGAAAGCCCCAGCATCTGTCACTTTATCTGGCCAAGAAATGGCTTTGGCAGAAGTAATGATTAATGCTGGTATGGCAAAGAATATGTCAGAGTTATTAAAAAAAAGCTTACGGGTTACTGCGGGCATGTCAAATTTAAATCCATTATTAGGAGGTGGAATTATGGGAAATTTAAACACAGAAAAAAAAGAACCTACAAGTCCTGAACAAGTGATAAAAAATGCACAGGCAACGGAAGCAACACAGATTAGTTTAGATCAGATGAAGGAAAGGCTAAAGAAAGGAGAATCTTTTGACTCTAAAGAACTTATGGATATGATAAAAACAAGACAGGCAATGAAAATGCTCGAGAATATGGATAAAGAAGGAGATTCTGGAATGAAAGACATGTTCTCAATAATGCTATTGCAGTCAATGACACAGAATAAGAGCAATAATAACGGGGATGGTGAAGTGGTGAAAGCAATAAATGAATTAAAAGAGTCAATAAAGGAAAAAAGCCACGAAGAAAAAATAACAGCACTGACTAATACAGTAGAAAACAAGTTTGCTACCATGGAAGGCAAGTTGGCAAGGCCAGGTGGAGAGGATATAAAGGCATTAAAAGAGGCCATGATAGAGATTGAGAAGATCAGGGAGAAAGGAAGGGCAGATTTAGAAAAAACAAAAGCAAATGTCAATACAGAAATTGAAAAAAGAAAACAGGTAGAGCTTGATCATAAACTGAAAGAAACAGAAAGAAAAATAGCAGAGATTGCAGGTAGCAGCCAAGGAACAGGGGGTATCAAGAAAAGCGATATTAGTGAGATAAAAGAAACAATATCAGCAGTAAAAGAGCTGTCAAAAGAACTCGGTGGGGAAAAAAAAACAGGAAAAGACGCAGGAGAGGTAGTTAGCGAAATTATTGGCAAAACAATAGAAAACATAACGCCAATAGCAAAAACATATTTTGAAGAAAAATCAAGACACCCACAACCAAACCCACCACCAACATCAGCACAACCACCAATAATTACAGAGCCAGTGCAAACAGTCAATCCAGAAGCAAACCCATTACCACCAAATCCAGAACAACCACCACAACCAGGAGATCCAGAAATACCACAACCACCACTATCACCAGAAGAAGAAATAACAGAAACAATGAACAGACAACAAAAAGCACCAGGTAGCAAATAAAAATAATCATGGAATTAAGCTCAAGTTATGAGAAGCTTCTTGTAACTCTTATGACTACAGCCAACAGGGTTAAATTAAAATATCTTGTTGACAACAACCTTTCTCTTATTGAGTTTGCGCAAAACCACCCCGAAATTTCAAAAGTCATGTTCTGGGCATCAATAATATCCCCTTTTATTGATGTTGATGGGGTTAGCGCAGAGAGAGTTATGGAGGTTTTAAGAACAAACAGGCCTGATATTGCACAGATAGTTAATTTAAACTGGATAAGGGGTCAGATAGAGGAAGTTAAGAGATGGAAGGGTAAACCTTGAAATGCCTGAATTTTGGGTTTATAGGGATTATAAACATCTGAAATAGATAAATTTCATAGTGCCTAACCGAAAAAAGATGGAAACTCAAAAGCATTGCCTTAAAAGTTTTAAAAAAACTGATAAAGGATATTATGAAGTTCATGGATGGTTAGATGAAAGAATAGACAAAAATGGAAAAAGAACAGGAGGAAGGTTTACTGATACACACACAAAGGAAGGTCTTGCGTATATTCAGGAGAAATACGGAGAAGAAGCATATTGGGAAGCAGTACAGCATTTAATTGATGATGGGTTAATGGAATGAGAAAAAACACAATTGTTTCTACAAAGATGCCTGAGAGCAAAAAACGCAGTTATAAATATGATATTTTACATGAATTAGCTCATGCCATTGTTGGCTGGAGTTGCTGCAGGGAGCATATGGAATGGGAAGCCCATGGCGGGGCAAAGGTATTGGCATATTTATTAGAGATTGACATTGGAGATGCGGAAGAAAGGATGAAATGCTATGCTAAAAGAAGCTCAAAAGAGTCTTGTGGAAGGTATAAAAAGGCAAAATTGAAGAAAAAGAAATAGGTTTGTTGAAATTAACGCTTCTTTCTTCTACTACATACTTTTTTTATTGGAAAATTCCTGCCATCAACTTCATCCCAAGCTACTTTAAGATCATCCTGCACAGCCTTTAATTTCTTTTTGCTTTTGCTCTTCCAAGTTTTCTATCTCTCTCCTTGTGGATCTGCAGGATCATAATATTCAATTTCATAATGGCACTTTCTTTTTTTAGACTTTTTTGGCATTTTCAATCATCTCCTATGAGCTTTCTTAACAGCCCTTTTTTTCCCAATAGATTTCATACAGACTGCATGGCAGCTTCTTGGCTTTTTGGTTTTCTTTTTCTTGGCTTTGCAGCTAACCACGCACTTATGAAATTTAACAGTATGAATTCCTTTGCCTTTTGGTGGCTTCAATCCAGCACCCTTATATAGTTTTCTTATTGTTTTGGACATTTTTATACCTCAACAAACATTATGTTTTTTCATATATCGATGTGCGAATTTTATAGCCTGTGATTGTTTTTTAAATTTCTTTCTAGTTCCTGATTTGCTTGTAACAAAAATATATATTGGGTCTCCTTCAAATTGTGGAATTTCTTGTATAGCAATTACTCCAGAGACTCCTTTCTCTCTTTTAGTTCTAATAAAATTAATCTGATTACCTCTACCTTTTTCTCTCTTCCAACATTTAAATTTCTTTATTTTTGCCATTATTTACCTTTTAGTCCATACGAAGTATGGAGATTTGAAAGCAGGAGCACATTTCCTATCTATTTTTGTAGCATTAATAATTTTTGCAGTTTCCTTAATTATTTTTTGTCTTAGTTTTCCTTTTTTCATTGCTTCAGATTTATTTCTAGCCGCAACAAAAAATCCTCGACCTTTATTTGGAAATTTACATATCATCTTCAACAAACATTATGTTTTTTCATGAAAGACTGTGCAAATTTAAGAGCTTGCGATTTAGTTTTGAATGTTTTAGTAAAAAATTTTCCCTTACCAAAATGAGTTGCAGTCCACTTCTCTCCATAAACTCCTCTCCTATTTAACGAAAGGTCAACAAGATTAGAGTCTTTCCTTCCATAATGAACATATCCTACTCTTTTACTTTCACCTATTTTCTTCCAGCATTTCTGTTTTTTTGGCATTTTTAAATTTAATTATATTGAATTAAATATATTAATCTGGGAGTATATCACATGCTTTTTTTTCTCCTATTGGTGCATTTCTAATTATTGTATCGCAATTTGCCCCATTTTCTTTGAATATGTCTATAACTTTGATCATTTGATCTGTTGGAGTGTATGAGTGAAAATGAATAATCCCATTTGGATATTCTTTAGATACTCCTGCCCATCCTTTTATAAATTTATCATAATCTGATTTGTACCCCCTCATTTGGAGAAATTCCCTAGGGACTTCTGATTTTACAGTACTATACTTATCATGCACATCAGCATGGCTGGTAATTCCTTTTCTTTCAGATGCTAATAATAATTCTTTTCTTTCGGGATTATACATAAAATATTGTAATGGCTTTTTTTTATGGCATAGATTAAGCATACTACACTCATCTAATTTAGAATATTTTTTCTTGCATGGTTTTAATTCAATTAAATTTTTAATTGGGATTTTTGCTTCTTTTATTTTACAAGAATTTAAATCTTCTGCCATCTTATCACTTCCTCTCCTTTCTGAACTCTGGTGAATGAAATAATCCTGAACCCCCATCATCAAATTTAACCTTATATTCAAAAATTTTTCTGTCCCTGAATCTTCCTATTTTTCTTCCCGTAATTTTTCCACATACAACCTTTCTTCCAGTTTTGCCTAATGGGACACATATTCTTGTTCCAGTTCTATATTTTCTTTTTGCCATTTTATTTCTTGCCTTTTAACCAATCATCTGAAATATAAGGATTATCATTAGGATTTTCTTCTTTAATATCAGCCATCTTTACAAAATCTTCTCTTACTTTTTCCCATTTATCAGTTTTATCTGAAGGGATTGTAACTCCTACATAGCCTAAATAACCATCTTTACCTGGTTTTTCAGTTAATATTCTTATTTTATCTTTATTTTCAAAGTGGCAATGAGTTTTTCCTTTATCGCTTACTTTTCCAGTAACAAAATCCTTATAACCAGCGCATTCTTTTTTAGCGAATTTATGTTTTTTAAGAAACTTATCAAATTCTTTTCCTGAATCCATCCCAGAATTATCAAAACCCCAATCCATCCTTTCATTTGGTTTTGCACACGCCAATATTTTCTGGCCTTTTGTAAATCCCTTTTTAATTTCTGTAACTACACACTTCATATCTTTTCCATAACTAAAAAGATAATTTTTCTTGGAATCAGCAGTAACATAAGCTCCGTCCTTAAAAGATGCCTTATCCACTATCTCTATATCATCTTTTACCCTACATTTAAGCTTATCCCCTTCATCCTCACATGAAAATCTGTCAGCTTCTATATATTTTGTTTCCATTTTTATTTTTTTAATAAAGATTTGAAAGTCTTGAAATACCTTGTAGCACCTGTCATTTTCCTCTTTTTCTTGTTATAACTTGCTACCTTAATCCCACTACAGTAAAGAGATGCGTAATTTCCAGATTTCTTTATTATACATTTCTCTTTTTTAGCCATAAACCATCACCTCAATTAACCAATAAAGTTTATTAGCTATTGTAGTATTTAAACCTTTCCAAAGAATTAATTTTGTTGCTTCTATCATCTTTAAAGAAGAAAAGAAAAAAAATTTATCGTTTTTTTCTTCTTTTTTTGCTACTTCCGCACATAACTCTTTTCATGCACTTCTTAAGCTTTGCACCTTTCTTACCACGGCATCGCTTTCGTGCAACACCAATTTTCTTGGTGCATTTTCTTCTTCCTTTTCTTTTTGCCATAAATTATCACCATTATGGTTTTTAATAGCAAAGTTTATAAACCTTTTTCTACATATGTCACATATGGCGAAAATATATCGTGATTTGAAAGTTGAGGAAGGAACATTTAAAAAATTTCACAAAGCCAAGAACCTAAATGAATTCAAGATGGAAGAATCCATCACAGTCAGTGCTTTTCTTGATCATCTGCTTGAAATAGAATTCAAAAAGTTTGATGGCCTTAAAATAAAGCCAAAGAAGTAATCACATCTGCTCTACTACACTCTCTATCTCTTCTTTAGTTATATTTCCTGTTATTTCTTCACATTTTCTTCCTTTGCATATCTTAGTGAGAGGGATTACTCCGCCAACATCTTTTTCAGGATGCTTGTCAATATCAATATTCTTAATCTTCCAGTCAGGATGGGCTTTTTTCAGCTTCTTCAGTTCTGGCTCCATTGCTTTGCAGGGTCCGCACCAGTTTGCTCCGAACTTTGTTATTTTTACTTTTTTCATTTTTTCCATCTAAATGGTTTTATGACAACACATCTTCCATGCTTTACTGTAACACATTTTCCATGATGACCATCGGATAAGACACATATAAAAGGTTTGCCTATCTTGTGGCCTTCGCACTTTATTTTTTCACCAGAAATTTTCAAACTCATCCTATCTGTAAGTGTCCTTCTTTTTCCAGATCCTTCCCTGCATCTAAAACATCAAAAACACTGATTTTTAATTTGTCTGCTATGATGTCAGGATCAAGAGTCTTGTTAGGCTGTTTTTTTAATATTTTTTCAATTTCCTTTTTTAATTTTTGTTTTTTCATTCTCTTCTTCTTCCTCTTCATAAAATTCTTGGTATAGTTCTCCACACATTTTAATCTATCCATCTCCCCTTTTTACAATATTTATCACACATTTTTTTTTGGCTTAAATTAGACATATCATCAAAAAATTCTTCTGCTTGTTTTTTTTCAACAAATGCCCAACCTAAAGAACCAGGACCATAATCTACCGTACTCCACACACCTTTATCATCATATTGAACTTCATATCCCTTACCTTTTGGAAAATCTTTTTCTATTAATCTTACATCCATGCCAAATACTTTTTTTCCAGATTTTATTACTTTCTTCATCAACATTTCACCTCAATACACAACCAATAAACTTCTTAGCTATTGTAGTATTTAAACATTTTTATCAAGCAACCACTAAGCCCTTGCGTTCCACTACGATTCCTTCAATCACCAAACTCTCACCAGCAGAAGTACCAGTAGCATAAACATCAATATCCAGCCTTTGATTTTGCTGTATTGCAGTAGGAGTCAAATCAACAAATCTTGGTGTTTCCATTGCTGGAATTGCTTGGACATTCCAGATTTCCTTTGTTGCACCAGCAGCAACAACCCTTACTTGTGTTATCACATTTCCCGTATAAGTTAGGCCCACAATTGCGATAAAACGATTATCAGCAACATTTGTTGAAATGATATTGTTCCAGGCATTAACTTTTGTTATCGGAAAGCTAAAAGCAGAAGCTGACAATCCAACATCTTCAGGCCTTAGTGATCTGACAACAAGTTCTGATTCAGAAAGATTTAACTGCTTCATAGCCATCTCTTTCAGCCTTTCTTGGACAGTTGGCTCTTTTTTTGTCACTATTGTATCTTCAATTAGTTTTTCAGCAATAGGAACTGTTTGAGTTTCTGGCGTTTTCCTTGTCAGAAAGTAAACTGCCAAGCCACCTGCAGCCAGCAGACCTATTACAATGTATGGTGTTGCTTTGTCTTTTGCCATATAACTGACTTTGTAGTAATGCTCATATAAATACTTTTCTGTTAAGAAGTCTTAAATAAAAGGAGGTATGGCTTGTTTAAGGTTATTGTGGGGGGGATATTACTTCTCTGTTATAAATATTACTTTTGCTTGGATTGTTAAGTTAAATGGCTGTATAATATTCGTGAGAAAAGTTTAAATAGTAGTTGTGTTTTAGTAACTCTGTCCTGGGTGGTGTGCATACACCCTTAGAAAATATGCACAGGGGTTTAAAATTAGCCCTTTTATTACCACTCAGGGCTTTTGAAATAATAAGCACACAAAACTTCCTAAGTGAGAGCATTTTCCACTGACAAGGAATTGGGCAAAGTATCGTAGAGTGGGTTGGCTGTGAAAGTTTAATCATATCACCTCTTTACCCTTACACCACTGCCTTGGGTGGTCTGGCTCGGAAATATACCGCCTTAGCTCTCAGGAGTGCGATTGCTGATGAAAATGTTAGAGTTGAATAAGATACATCAAATACATGCTTTAAGAGGATTAAAGCAGATGGATAGTGAGTTTATAGATTGTTTAGTTACTTCTCCCCCTTACTGGGCATTAAGAAATTACAGTAAGAATGCTGAAATCATATGGGATGGCAAAGAAGGTTGTAAGTATAAGTGGGGTAAAGGAATAAAGGCAGCAGGAAATCATGAATATAGAGCAGGAAAGACAACTACGGTTAGAAATGATTTAAATAAAAAAATAAGGAAGGGTAATACAACAACTAATTTCTGTACTAAATGCTCTGCATGGAAAGGACAATTAGGTTTAGAACCAACTTTTGATTTATATATTAAACATCTGTGTGACATATTTGATGAAGTTAAAAGAGTTTTAAAAAAGACAGGCACTGTCTGGGTTAATATTGGGGAGACATATTCTCAGGGTGGTGGTGAGCAAGTCACAAATACAATAAATAAATCTGTTCAAGGTATAACAAGAGCAAAAACTCCTGATATGCATTCTAAATGTTTAATACTAATCCTTTTCCGCTTCGCAATAGAGATGATAAATAGGGGGTGGATACTTCGCAATACTTTAATCTGGCAAAAACCAAATTGTATGCCTTCTTCAGTTAAAGATAGATTCACGGTAGATTTTGAATATTTATTTTTCTTTGTTAAAAACAAAAAATATTATTTTGAGCAACAGTTTGAGCCAATAAAAGGGGATTTAGACCAAAGGGGCAACAATAGGGTAACTTATAATATTAAGACGATAGGTTTACCTCATTCACCATCAAAAAATGCTGGATTTTTGGGACAGAATCCACTCGGCAGAAACAAGCGTTGCGTTTGGCCAATATCAACAAAACCTTTTCCAGAAGCACACTTTGCAGTTTATCCAGAAGAATTAATCGAAACTCCAATTAAAGCAGGATGTCCAAAAGGAGGCATAGTATTAGACCCCTTTGGAGGTGCTGGAACAACAGCATTAGTAGCAAGAAAACTAGGAAGGGATTCCATTAGTTTAGAAATCAATCCAGAATATATTAAAATTGCTAATAAAAGAATTAAAGATTTTGTTAAAAAATGAAAAAAATAATACTGGATTTATGTGGTGGAACAGGCGCATGGAGCAAGCCTTATAAAAAAGCAGGATATAAAGTTATTAATGTTACATTGCCAAAATATGATGTCAGAACATACAAACCACCAAAGAATGTTTATGGAATATTGGCAGCTCCACCATGTCAACATTTTTCTGTTAGTGGGGCACATGCTTGGAAGAAAAAAGGAATCTCAGCATTGATAGATGGACTTTCCATTGTTGATGCCTGTTTAAGGATAATCTGGTTTTGTAAACCGAAATTTTGGGTATTAGAAAATCCTGTTGGTAGATTAATACACTATATTGGAAAACCTAAAATGTATTTTCATCCATGGGAATATGGAGACCCATATACTAAGAAAACCTGTTTATGGGGAGAATTTAATATTCTAAAGAAGAATCCTTGTAAATCTATAATTGGTAGTGTAAAGGGCAGTAATAATCCAAAGATGCGTTTTCCATCAAAAATGCATTTATTACCACCCTCTGCGAATAGGTGCATATTGCGTTCCATTACTCCGCCAGGATTCGCAAAAGCATTTTTCGATGCAAACAAATAACACCTTCCCAAAATAAATCCGACTAAAGTAGGGGGTTTTCAAAAGAATGGAAAAAAACAAGATATATTGTAGGGATTGTTTAGATGGATTAAAAAACATATCAAACAATACTATTCAGCTTATTGTAACATCACCACCCTATTATAATGCAAAAGACTATAGTAAATATAATTCAGTTAAACATTATTTTCAAGTTATGAAAAGAATATTTAGTGAGGTCTTTAGGGTTCTTGAAAAAGGTAGAATGTGTATAGTGAATATCAGTCCTGTTTTAATTGAAAGACCATCAAGAAATACGCAGAGTTATAGAATAGCATTACCATTTCATTTTGAAGTTATGATGGAAAACATAGGCTTTGAATTAAATAAAGAGTACCACAAGATAGCAGAAGCCAGATTAAAGGATGTAATGGCACAGACCAAGTTAAGTGAGATGATTAAATGAAAATCGATTACACCGAAGGAAAATTATTATTGCACAATAAAGAATGGTATCTTGATGCAGAGCCTCACGTGCTTGTCCTGTTTGAAAGATTGTTTCCAAGCAGCAGGATAATATCTGAATACAATCTGGATGATGCTGTAAAACTTAAATTCACGCACCGTCCAAGAGTGATGAAAGATTCCACGAGTGTAAGAAAGGATATCAGATGGTTCATTGGTAGATACAATCTGACAATTCCAGACAAAGAGATGAGGCTTTTAAAGAGGGGTTCAAGGAAATATGACAAGGTTATGAGCCAGGCAAGAGAATCATATTTTGAATACAAGCCAGTCAAGCTTGAATTTGCCCTTCCATTAAGGCCTTACCAGGAACAGGGAGTTGCATTGGCACTGCATAGGAAGAAATTATTAATTGCTGACCAAGTGGGATTAGGAAAGACGGCCATTGGAATAGCAATCGGCTCTAAAAACCTTCCTGCAATCTGCATAGTACCACCACATCTTGTAAGCCAATGGAAATATGAAATAAAGAAATTCCTGCCTGAAGCATGCATTTACACAATACGAAGCTGGAAAGATATTAAATCTTTGCCAGAGGCAGATTTCTACATAGATGCTTATTCAAGAATATACAAGGGAGCGGATTATTTGATGAAAATAAAACCAAAAACACTGATTCTTGACGAGGTTCAGAGCCTTAGAAGAAATGAAACAAAGAAATACAAATCAGTGAAGGCAATAGCCAGCAGATGTAAACATATTGTAGGGTTAAGCGCTACGCCAGTAATGAATTATGGGGTAGAGTTATTCAACATCTTCCAGATATTGGATAAAGGATGTCTTGGAGATCCAGACAGCTTTAACAGGGAATGGTGCGATTCAGAAAAAATTAGGGATCCAGAACTTCTCGGCAATTTTCTCAGAAAAAATTTCCTGATGATAAGAAGGACCAGAAAAGAGGTTGATATGCAGATTGGAGAGGTGAACAGGATAGTCTATACTGTGGATGCTGATATGAAAACATTGGAGGATTTTGAAAAAGAAGGAAAGGTTCTTGCAATGAAGATTATTACAGGCAGTTTTAAAGAGGCAGGCGAAGCTTCAAGGGAATTTGATTATATGCTGAGACAGGCAACAGGAGTTGCCAAGGCAAGGGCAGTGGCTGAAGTTGTAAAGATGGTTGTGGATTCAGGGGAGAAAGTTGTTCTTTTCGGATGGCATCGTGATGTATATTCCATATGGCTGAATGAGTTTAGGCATATTAATGTTGTCATGTACACGGGAAGCGAAACAGTAAAGCAAAAAGAAGAATCATTGAAAGAGTTTGTAGAGGGGGATGCAAAAATATTCATAATAAGCCTGAGAAGCGGAGCAGGAATAAATGGTTTGCAGTTAGCTTCAAGCTATGCAATTTTTGGAGAGTTGGACTGGAGCTCAGGAATAATAGACCAATGCATAGGCAGATTATGGAGGGACGGCCAGAAAGAGAAAGTGACTGCAATGTTCATCACAATAGAGGACGGCGCAGATCCTATAATGAAGAAAGTGATAGGAGCAAAATCAATGGAGGCAAAAAAAATCTTAAGCCCAGAAGCAAAAGTATTGGCTTCAACAGGGGATAAAAATAAGGTTCTCGGAATGGCAAAAGAATGGCTTCGCAACAAAGGGGTTGATGTGGACAAGATCATAGAGAAGAAAGAAAAAGAAATCAAAGGAGAGTTGTATATAAACCCCCCAAGAGAAGGAATGGCTGGCTATGATATATGGTCTTTGCTGAAAGGGCATGTGTTAAGCACAAACAATGAAAAAGACCTTCAGGAAGAAGTGGAGGAGATTCTTTCTAAAAAAAGGATTGAGTTTGAGCGTGAAGCAATGATTTCAAAAGATAGCAGAGTGGATTTCAAGGCAGGAGATGTTCTTATAGAATGCAAAGCAGGAAGTTTTAGCAAGAGGAATATGCTGAGGCAGATAAAGAAATATAAAAAGGACTGCGAGGAAGCAAAGGCAGTAATCGTGGTGAGTCCGTCACCCATGAAGCACTTTAAATTAAAAAATCTTCCAATATATATGGTGAATACCTCGGATTCAAGCTTGATGATGGGGGGGCTGTCTTAGTGAAAATGGATAAAACTAAAGAGTTGAAAGGGGTAGTTGAAATAGGTGATTCTATTGGTTAAGCTATGGCAATTAAGACAAAGACAATCTCTTTCATTAGATGTTAAAGTAAAGTTATCAAAAAAGAAGATAAGGGATTGGTATGAATATTGGAAAGGAAATGTTTTTGTTTCTTTTAGTGGTGGAAAAGATAGTACAGTTCTTTTGGATTTAGTTAGAGGTATGTATCCTGATGTTCCTGCTGTTTTTGTTGATACTGGATTAGAATATCCAGAAATAAAAGAGTTTGTTAACTGTTTTGATAATGTAGAAATATTAAAACCTAAATTGAATTTCAAACAAGTTTTAGATAAATGTGGTTATCCTGTTGTTTCTAAAAATGTAAGTGATATGCTCTATAAAATAAGGAATACTAAAAGTAAATATTTGAAAGATAGATTACTTACTGGTATTATGAAAGATGGAAGCAAAACCCAATTTAAATTGCCTAAGAAATGGCGGTTTCTAATTAATGCTCCTTTTGAAATATCTGATAAATGTTGTAATGTAATGAAGAAAGAACCTTTTAAGAGATTTGAAAAGGAAACAAAAGCGAAAACATTTATTGGAACTATGGCTACTGACAGCAATCACAGATTATTTAAATATCTTAAATTTGGTTGTAATAGTTTTAGAGGAACAACTATAAGAAGCACACCACTTGCTTTTTGGTCAGAGAAAGATATTTGGAAGTATTTAAAACAAAAGAATATTCCTTATTGTTCTATCTATAATACTGGTGTTAAAAATACTGGATGTATCTTTTGTATGTTTGGTGTTCATCTTGAGAAAAGACCTAACAGATTTGAATTGATGGAAAAGACACATCCACAATTACATAAATATTGTATAAACAAATTAGGAATAGGTAAAGTTCTTGATTATATTGGTATTCCTTATCAAGAAGATAAATTACAAACTAAATTAACAGAGGTGAAGCCAAATAAATAAATGGCACAATTTATGAAACCCATAAACTGCCCCAAATGTAGCTCAAAAGAGCTGTCTTTCAGGGGATATAGATATAATAAAAACGGAAAGAAGAGATTAAAGCAGTGCAAGGATTGCAATCATACTTTTACTGACGATGACGGCTTCAAGCATATGACTTATCCAAAGGAAGTTGTTAAAGAGGCAGTCAGGCTCTACTCCAAAGGTGGTGTTTCTCTTTCTGGTGTTGCTGAAAAGCTGTATAAGAAGTTCAACTTGAAAGTAAGTAGATCTTTAATTCTTTTTTGGGTAAAAAAGTTTAAAGGTTAAATAAAATTCAAACATATATATTAAAACATATATTTTTAATTTAGTAGAGATACCGTAAGCTTTAAATATGGATAATGGTTGTGATAGGCATAGTAGAACTATCTATAAGAGATAGTTTTATAATAATATAAACACGGAGGTGTTTAAAAAATGAGATTACGAAAAGCAATTAAGAAAATTATGGCATTGGGTACAGGAGCTACCATGGTGGGAGCTACCTTAATGGGCGCAATGGCTACCGATTTAGCAAACTACCCTGAACCATTTATTAAAGATGGAGCATTCAGTGGTGTTATGGTAATTGGAGACAAAGCAGCAGCACAAGATGTTGTAGGTGTAAGCGATATTGCAGTGAGCTTGCAGTTTGCAGCAACAAAAACAACAGGTACAACAGCTGGAACTGAAGCTGTAGTAACTGGAGATGTATTTAGGATTTCTGCAAGTGGAGATGAGTTAAACCTTATGGAATCACTAAGTGATGTTAAAGAAGCAGTAGGAAAAGGAGAACTAGATGCATTAGAAGGTGGAACAATAACCAACAATAAGGGAACATACTCGTATGACCAGTATATAATGCTGGGCAACAGCAATGTTCAGTTTGTTGTTTCAGAGGAATCAGGAGTAGAAGAAGATCCACACCTGTATCTAAAAATAGCCCAAGATGAAGATGATAATGATATAGAGGACGGCAGTGAAGTATTCAGATATAAATTGACATTTCCAACCGCAATAAAATCAGATATAGACTCAGATGACAATCTTAAAGACTTAGACAACAAAAAACTAACAATTCTGGGCAAAGAGTACACAATTACAAACACCGAATTTGCAGCAGGTAAATTAACACTAGAGATGATGGGTGGAGCAGTAACAGACACACTAGAAGAAGGAGAAACCAAAACCTACACTATTAGTGGCGTGAATTATGAAGTAGAGGTTAACACAATAACAGATGTTGATCCATTTAGAGTAAAATTCACAATTAATGGTGAAGTAACAGATGCTCTAGAAGAGACTGAGACATTTACACTAGCTGATAAAACCCAGATTGGTATCAAAGAGCTTTTGCCAAACGAAGCAGGAGATGTTACTGGTGATGTAGTAACTTTCTATTTGGGTGCAAAAAAAATAAGAATTGTGGATTCAGATTCTAGCTCAGGAAACGCAGATGGTGATTTAACAATTGGCACAAATGATATAACTGATGGAGTTGGCGATTTGGTATGGAGCAGTGACTCAGATACTTTGTCATTAAGCACCATCCAGATTGCATGGCAGTCAGGCGATAACTACTATATACCAATTGGCGGTAAACTGTCAGAGCATGTTGAAGATGATACAGATATAGTTGATATGCTTGATTCATTAAACATTGACTTTGAATTTACTGGTATGAAATCAGCAACTACAGACACAATAAAGATTACAGCAAGTGGAAGCACAAATCTCAAGCTGAAATTAAGAAATAAGGCAGGAAACAAAATAAGTGAAGAGATTTGGTGGTATAATGGTAGCGATCCAATACTGGCAAAAGACGGCGATCAACCTGTGGTAATACATGAACAGGGCGCAAGTGTAGACCCAGCATTGTACAATGACTACACAGATATAGGTGTGACTGATGAGGATTTCTTTATTGTTGAAACAAACAAGTATTCACATCTAATGCAGATAAAGAAATTTGATTCTGGGAATAGCGAAATAACCCTAAAAGATGTGGGTTCTAGTGAAACAGAGACAGTTACTGTAAGTGGTGGATTAGCAATATTCTATAAAGATGGTTATGAATACCAACTGACATATGACGGCGAGACTGCAAATGCAACTCTAACCAAGATTGCAGGCGATGATGCTGATGTTAGAGCAGATTTGTGGACAGAACACGGTGCTCAGATTATAGTTTCTAATAGTGGAGCAACGATTGTTGAGGGATCCGACATTGGAAAAGATGATAGAACTACTAAAGATACAAACATAACAGTAGGAATAATTGAAAATAACGGTAAATTGACACCAAACACTGTTACCACAAACAGCCCAACCTATAATGAAGCAGGATTTGATTCATTTAAGGACCCAACAATTTCCTTAGATAGTGAATCAAATAAAGAAGAAGGCTATACAGTTTGGGGAACTTTCATAGAGAGGGATACAGGTGGTGATCAGGATTCAATAACAATAACATATCCAGAAGAAGAAGCAATTGCCAATGTGTATCTAACTGCTGGTGTTACAAGTTCAACACAAGGAACATCAGAAGGTGCTGATACTGTAACTATCCAGAGAATAGAAGTTGGTGCTACAAAATTAGCAAGTGAAGTAGCTGGCCAGGAAAAAACACAAAACATGATCTTGGTTGGCGGACCATGTGCTAATGCAGCAACGGCTGTTGTGATGGGAAATCCTGCAGACTGTACTGATGGATTTGAGCCTGGAAAAGGTTTGATACAGCTGTTTGAGAATAACGGAAATACAGCAATGTTAGTTGCTGGTTATTCTGCATCTGACACAAGAGCAGCTTCAAGTGTTGTTGCCAACTATGGTGATCATATATTGAAAGGCTCCAAAATGGAAGTTACAACTGCTACAAGAACTGTAAAACAAGTAACAACAACTGGATAAATAAATTATTTTTTTTCTCTTTTTCTTTCAATTTTAGAATATCTTTTTTACATACCAAGTATATTGATACTATCATGCCTATCTATATTCTATCTTATACCTATATGGATACTGTTTAAAATCACTCATAAGGTGTACCCCCAAGATCACTCTTAATATCACGAATATTATACAAAATATATTTTATAAAATAGGCTGAAATCGGAAGGTTTATATAGTTAAGCACATCTATTATGCTTATTAGTGGCACAATACATATAACACAAATTGTGTTAAAACAAAATGGAAACAACAAAAAAGCCAATATTCAGGATAAGGGTACTGGAAATAAAGACAAAGAAAAGCAAAATGTTTACTGTTTATCAGAACAGCAAGAAACATGATCTAAAAAATTTTACAGAAAAACTTAAACAAAAGATAAAAGAGGTTTGAAATGTTAACAGCAACAATAAGTTATATATGGGTTTGGCTCCCTCCATTCCCCTATGTATAGCTTATTGTTGTTCATATATATAAAAGTTTTGTAAGAAAGTAACATAATCCCACTAAAGATGGGGGTTTTAACGGAGGAAAAGCAATGGTTTATGATGCATTAGCAGATACAAAAAACCCAGAGAAATGCTGGGGATGTGGAGAAAATAGAGTAGTTATGCAGGGGTTAGGACTATGCTCAGATTGTCAAAAAATATACTAAACGAGGTGAAAAGACATGCATACAGATACACCAAGATTATGTAGTGAGTGCAAACATTTTCGGGGTTGTAAAGAGAAGAACAAAAAACAGCCAACTTGTTTTAATTGGAAGAAGAAAAAATGAAAGTCCTCCTAGTTGAGCCAGAATACAAGCAAGCAAAAAGAACAAAGCATGAGGCTAAGCTCTGCCCTGTAGGTCTTTACAAGCATTATTTCTTTCATATTTCTAAAGGAGATAAAGTTTGCTTGGTAAAAGGATGTGTTACTCCAAATATGAAGCCTGATCTAATAAAGATTACAAGCCTTTATACATACTGGTCAGAGGATGTATTCAGGGCCATAAGATTCTATTCTGAAAAATATCCTAATGCAATAATTAAGGTGGGTGGCATATTTGCTTCATTAATGCCAGAAGTAATTAAAGAACAAGATCCAAATATAGAAGTTCATCCTGGTATCGATAAACAAGTTGAGTATGTTACAATCAACTGGAAGCATCTCAAAAGGTCAATTCAGATAGTTCATGCTTCAAGAAGCTGCATAAGGAAATGTGAATTCTGTGGAGTCAGAAAAATAGAACCTAAATTATCATATAAGACTTGGAAGCAGCTTAAAAAAGAAATCCAGCTGAATGATATTGTTTTCTTCGATAATAATTTCCTGATAAATCCTTATCACAAAGAAATATTAGAAGGAATTTCTAGCTACAAAGTCAATGGAAAGGTTATCAGATGCGAAGCTCAGTCTGGCTTTGATCCTAGATTACTAACACAAGAGGATGCTATTCTATTGAAAAAAGCAAGATTCAAGAGCATAAGGATAAGCTGGGATTTTGGTTTAGAACAAAAAGGAGTTGTGAAAAGAGCATTATCCTACCTTGTAACTGCAGGATTCAACTCTAAAAGCATTGGAGTATTTATGATCTACAATTGGGATTACCCCTTTAAGCTATTGGAAAAGAAGAGGAAGATATGCTTTGACTGGAATGTCCAGATATTTGATTGCAGATTTAGACCATTAAACCAGCTTTATGATAATTATAATCCGCATACTAAAGAACAAACATCACAAGATTATTATATACATCCAACTTGGACAGACAAAGAAGTAAGGAGATTTAGGCGCAATATCAGAAGGCAAAATATTATGATAAGATTTAATTTCAGGACACAAAAGCAAATGGATGCTTGGATAAATTCAAAAAAGAAAACAGGTAAATTATTGAACAGGAAAATAAGGATAAATTGAATTAACCAAAAAATGGCAAAAAGAGATTATAAAAAACAATCAAAAAAAACATTGATTATAGTTAGTATCATCTTAGCTATCAGTATAATTAGCAATGCTTATTTTATTTTTAATAATGATAAAGAATATTTTATACCAAATCAATTTACAGAAGGAAATAAAACATACAAACAAACATTAGAGAATTATTATGATGTGGAATATGAAAAAACAAGGACAGGAATTAAACTTGAAATAAGTAATCCCTGCTTAGAACTATCAGAAGCTACAGGAAAAAGTATGTTACCTTTTTTTGAGAAAGAAAATCTGGTTATTATTGATACTTGTTTTCCTGTAGATAAACTGAAAGTTGATGATGTTATAATTTTTCATACTGAAAATAATTTAAAGAGAACACAGCACAGAATAACAAAAATAAACTATAAAGATAAATGGGTAAGAACCAAAGGGGATAATAATCATGTGGAAGACGATTTTAAAGGATTTGAATTTATCTATGGAAAAACTATTGGAACTCTAAATGTATTGGAAGATAAGAAAATTGTTAAGGAAGAGATTATTAATGAAACAATAAATTTAACATTTAAGGTTACAGATAACGGTACTTTTGGGTCTATCTTTATTGTGGGGGTTGTATTATGTTCTTCAAAATGTGCTTTAAGATATTATCCTACTGAAGAGATGGATTATATTAATGATAGTTTTATTAGGGCTAATGATTTAACAGAAGAGAATTGTAAGGTATGTAAAAGTTAGTGAAGGGATGATAAAAAATGAAACAAAAACCAGAAAAAATACCAATAATTGAATTCAGGAAATATTCTTATTATGGTATAGATGATTTGTTGATCTACATCTGCGAGAACAGCAGGTTCGCATTAAGCCTGAAACACATATCAAAAAGATATAATGTAACACCCAACACGATAATGAACAAACTGAGGCATCTGAAAGTTGAGGGCTTTGTTGAGATGAAAAAGATAAACAAGGCTTGGTATGTGATTGCAACTAAAGAAGGGAAGGCTCAGAAATAATTCAAGATGGATTATCAAAAAGAAATAAAAAAAGTAACCAATGAATTAAACATTTTAGTTACCCAGATATATTCTTGTGCCCAATATGAAGTTAAAATATTCACAAAAAAAGAATTAGAGCAAAAAAACATAGTTAAGTTGTTTAGAACAATACAGGTGCAATCACAACAATCAAAAAGGCAAAAAAACATAATTTTAAATTTAAGATGGAGAATAAGACAACTTTTAAGAGATAAAAGAAATCTATTGAAAAAAATGATGAAAAAAGATGGTAAGATATCATAAGCACGAAGGGATACACCATTGTACTGGATATTTGTGGTCTCATTCAGTTAATAGAAAACACAGAAAAAAGGAAACAAATTCAGCACATAAAGAAGAAATTAAAAAACACAATTCTTTGCATTATTGATTTATTTCTTATTTTTATCCTGTAATTTCTTGGTTATTAATGAAGCCCCTATACCACATATTGTTCCTAAATTAAGTTTTTCTATATCTTTCGTGTCTTTTATTTCTTTAGGTAGCTTATTTATTCCTTCTCTAGCTAACTTTTTTCTTGCTTTGACAATAAGGTTATATTGTTCTTCAGAAACTTTTATTGTTGGCATTTTATCTCTTATTGTTTATTTCTTTTAGGATTTCCTTATCTGCTTCTTTATCAATAGGTTCTGCTGTTATTATCCATTCAAACTTATGATTCTTTAATGCTCTTTCCCTGATAGTTTCTATCTTTAATTTCCTGCTCTTATACAATTCTGTCAGTTGCTCTTCAAGGGTTTTGTATGTCATTCTCTAAAATATGGAGATATTTCTCCATCTTTGGTTAGTTTAGGTATTCTAATTCCAATCATTTCTCCTCGTTTTAAAATTTGTTCTTCTGTAACATCAATTTTAAATTTTTCCTTTATATCTTCTTTAAGTTGTTTTAACCCTACACCATAATTGTCCTTAATATACTGCAAAACATCAGGTGGAAAATATTTTATTGTTTTCCCTTGCATTTCATCTCCTTCATAATTTTATTATACTCTTCTGGATGCTTTTTCTTAATAATCTCAACTTGCTCTTCAGCACAGCTTATATCAACATTGAATTTCTTTTTAATCAATTCTCTTTTTTTGAATGCTATAGATTCTTTGCTTGTCATTACAACTATTTTTTCATCTTTTTTTACTTCACCGTCTTTTCTATTGAAATAAGCCTGTAAGATTGATGCAAAATCTGAAGGTTCAAATATTTTTAGTAGATCTACACACTCTTTCTCCGTTATTACATTTTCATAAATTGCCCTATCTAGTAGCATTTTTCCTACTTCTTCAGAAGCCTTTCTAATACCTTTCATAATCTCTTCTTTTTGTTGTTTTGTTGTAGAATCACTCATCATATGTTTGATTAAAGGCATTGCATCTACTGGTTTTGATGCTTTCTTCAATCTTTCCAGCCTTTGCTTTTTAATTTCTTTCCAGATGTTAGCCATCTCTCTCCTCTGGCGCCTTATATTCAAATCCAAGTTCCCTGAAGATATCTTCTTCTCTTGTTGCGATCACCATTCCATTATCTTTATTGATCAATCCCTTTGCAGTCAGGCTGTAATTAAGGCTTTGTGCTTTCGCACACAGCTTTTTATTATGCTCCAAGGATCCTGTTCTCAACATCAAAAGAGTTTCATAATTGCCATGGGCAATATAAACATCTATCTGGACTTTATCTTTTGAGACTACCCGTATTAATTTATCTCCATCTAACACGAATTTACCATAAGATTTCAGGATATTCTTGATGTTGGTCGTAGACATAAATTCTATTTTTGGCTGAATAACCAAGTCAATGTCATGCACTTCCTTTTTATTTCTTCTAATGCTTCCTGCAACTTCACCCCTGTTAATATAAGGCCCTATTTTTTTCAAAACCTCTTCACCTATTTGTTTTGCTTTTTGAAGTTGCATTTTCTAATTTGCTCTGGCATAATCATTCACTATTCAACCTTCTTGTTCCTCCACTTCTTTTTGCATATCATCCACTGACATAGTGCCATATTGATCCATTGTAGTCTTATATGAAGCATGACCCAAAAAATTCTGTATAAATTCAATAGAATAACCTTTACTTTTTAAATAACGAGATATTGAATGCCTTAATAAGTGAGGATTAATATATTTCTTCCTTTGGTTAGGGTGTTTTATTCCTGCACGTTCTCCTGTAATTCTTAATATTTTATTTATAGATCTTACATTTAGTTTATCATTATGCGTTGATAAAAAAATATAACCTTCTCTCCTTTCACCAACTAACATTTTTAAATCAGATAAAAATTGATTTCTCAGAATCGGAACAAGTCTTGTCTTATCACCTTTTCCATGCCTGATCCTTATTAATTTTTTTTCTTTGTCTATATCTCTTACATCAAGATCTACAGATTCAGCTCTTCGCATGCCACCATAATATAAAGCTTCAATAATTACTCTGTCCCTAAAATTTTTTGCAGCATATATTAGCTTATCAACTTCTTTTTCTTTTAGAGTATAAGCAGATGGTTTGTGTTGGTCTCGGTTCATTTTTATTTTTATCTATGAACTATAGTTCATTATAACATATATTTAAATCTTTCCCTATTCTGAAGTTTACCAAAGAAGTTCACACTTATACCATTATATGAACTAATGTATTCACTAAGAAGTAAATTCAAAATCGAGAAAAAACCCAGCATTACTCCTCCCAAGCTATGGATAGAGCAAAGCTGGGGAACGTGTTTCAAATGAATACAATTACAATATAAAACAAAGAAGTATTTAAATTTTTCTAAAATAGAATTAACCCAGCGTTACAGGCCTTAGTAAGGCTGGGGAGCTAATCAATATAAATGTACATCTGGCGATCTTAACCTAAGTCCTTCCTGATTCGGCTTAGAGATCACCAGGGAACATTTTTTCGAGGTCACATAACCAATAACTTATGTATCATAACTATTATTTAAACTTTACTATTCAAAGAATTGGAAAGTGTTAGAAATTTATAATTTCTTAAACTTTTCTATAATCCTGCCCCTTTCAGAATAATCATAAACATTGTTTAAAGCCTTTTATTTAATACTTTTTTTATTGGCATAAACCTCTGATGATTTTGAGTTCGTTCAAATTCGTTCTTATCCTCACTTTTGGTTGGTAAGAATTTAAATTATTTTTTTGAATAAAAGAATTAACTTCTAAAAGTAGTTGTTGCACTACTAATACCGCCAAGTGCTGCTCCTGTTGGCTCTCTCTTTGTCAGCGCAGTGGCAATTCCAACCAAGCCAGCAGTAGCACCAATAAGAGAGAATATAGTGGATGCTGTTCTTGGCTCTTCTTTTTGTATAGCCAAGCCATACAGAACTGTTCCTACACCAATTCCCACTACAAGCCCGATAACAACATCTTTTGCTGCCATAACGATCACGTTTTCTTTAACATTTATTAATTTTTTGGTTTTATGAAATTTGTATTTCTGGTGGATAGCTTCCTTCTTTTGAGGATATTTTTGCAGAAACTTCCTCTGTTATTCCAATAATAGCAATGGTAATATTTTCTCCTCTGTGAGCTTTTACAAAGTTTGTTACATCAAACGTCACATCATAACCAGTTCCTACTGGAACTTGTTTTTCAGCAAACAATTCAATTGTTCGGAGTGTCGGCCTGTTGTTCCAAGTTAGAGTGCCTTCTGTCCATCCATCCTCGCTGTCCACAGCTACAATAGTCCCACCTTCTCCTGATTTCACTTCATTAACCCTGATTACTAACTGAGCGGAATTAATTGTAATATTTGGTATTGAGAATTTTAGATAAATATCACGATAAATATCCCAATAACCACTGAAGTCTACGTTAAGAACTGAACTACCACCATAATTATTATCTGGATATTTGTAATTTACATAAGCATCATCAGTGAGGACAACATCACCATCTAAACCAGTTATATTAACCTGCCCTGCTTCTACTTTTTGATCTAAAACATCGCCTGTCAAACCAGGTCCTGTTCTTGATATCCCTACTGTGCTGTATAAACCAAGAGGAGAATCTATTGGTATAACAGCAGAAAAAA
>SDBV01000529.1_pt1 | contig 54896 bp, 92 predicted proteins | sample 2277081 | NCBI WGS metagenome assembly SDBV01 (sample SAMN10402039, study PRJNA504765) | marine sediment metagenome | isolation source: marine sediment core GS10_PC15, 223 cmbsf | place: Arctic Ocean: Southern Knipovich Ridge | collected 2010
CAGCGGAACGCCGTCTGCAGACGAGTTCTATACGCTCGGCAAAGTCGTAATCAACGGGACGACGATTACCGGCGAGCAAGATTTCAGCCTGTCATCCGGCGCAACCCTCGAAAGTGTAGGTGGCGGTAGCGACGGAGGTACAGACGGCAGCGCGACGCTGTGGCCGACGTACACGGCGATCAAAACCCTTGACCCTGTGTTGTCCCTGAACATCCAGGGCTCACCATGGGGCAATGATTCCGCGGGCAGTCCTTACACATACCTCGGCGAGAGCATCAGCGCAAACGTCGTCTGGTATCTACGGAAAAAGGCTGCGGACGGTACGAACGTCCCGGATGCAACTGCGTCACACATCAAGTTCACAGCGACCAATGGCATTGTGTTGCCCCAGAGTGCAGGGGGCGGTGCAAATGATCCGGCTATCTCGTCGCTGCGAATTGCGTTGCGTGCCCCGAGCGGTTCGGACAATACGATTCTGACTATTGACACAACGTCGGCAATCACATAAAGGAACCCCCTGATGTCCTTTACACACAATATCGTCCGAGAATGGAATAGCGGATCTCTTCAGCTAAACCAGAGCAAGGCGGTTACCAGCGAACTTGAGGCAAACGTTTCTATATCGATCGCCGATAGCTCGACGGACAAGCTTGTCGCGTGGGCGATCGACATATCACAACTGCAATCGCTGCATATCCAGTCTGACCAGAATATCACGATCGAGACGAACAATCCTGCCGGCACGAGTGCGGCGGCGGATGATACTCTGACCTTGCTCGCCAACCAGCCGATTAGTTGGCAGACCGGCGATGTGATGAGTCACCCTTTCACAGCGGATGTAACCCAGATCTACGTGACAAACGCCAGTGGCGCGGCCGCACAATTGGAGATCCGTGCTCTCGTAGACGCAACAGTGTAAAGGAACTAAGATGGCCCCCCCCATTTATTTCTTTCCCGGTCTGCCTGAACGTGAACTATCAGGCCCTCGGATGAACCCTGCGATTCTCAAGCAGTATGGGCTGACCAGTACGCTCGGCGACCTTGGACTGATACGCGAGGGTGTCGGTGTATGGTCGTTACCCGGCGCCGGTCCAAGCGGCGGTTCTGGCATGATGGTGACCGCGTTTATCAACGGGAACCCGCCGCCCCGGATGGCGTATCTGAAGGGTCAGCAGACGTGGACGAAGGTCCAGAATGATCCTGAACTGTGGATCGGGCTGGACAACGAAGAGCCGCCGGGCCCGGATGACCTCGTGCGTGCCGAGATCATCTCTGGGCATCCTGTGAAGCTCAAGGGTCACGAGTACCGGATTCCGGTCATTCGCAGCCCCATATCCGAGACGGGCTTGCCCGAGGACATGCTGTACGATGCTGATGGTCAGTTCATCGTAGCCCTGCAGCCGCGATGGCAGCAGCTATGGGAGGATACAGGCGACGTGTGGGACATGCTGTACACCGACGAGCATCCCGCGATGGCGTTCTCCAAGATCCTCGATCTGTGCCTGAAGTTCCTGGGTGTGAACTATCGGTACGGTCGATTTGAGCAGGCCGCACTGAGGTTGGTAGATACTGATCGAAATACTTGGAATCAGATATTCAACGCCGCCCTTGACGTACCGACGTTGAACGAAGTGGCGGCGGCTCAAAAAAAAAGAAACGACCAAACGGAAGCAGGCACCTTGAATACCGTGCATGGGAAGACGGACGACGACCCGAATACAGACCAAGCCGAGCAGACCTTGCAAGGCTCGACGGCTGGCTGATTGGATAAGCTATGGGCGCAGGCGAAGTAAAATTCACCGCCGATATGGAAGGCGCTGCTGCGCTGAAGGAAGTGCAGCGGCTCAGCAAAGAGTTGGGGAAGCTTGAGAAGTCGTTTGACAAGCTTGCGAAGAGCAGCAAGAAGGGGACTACCGAGAAGATCAAGCTCGACAAGCAGGCGATGGAGTTGGACCGGCAGCGCAAGCGTGTACTTGAGCAGATCATTACGCCGCAGGAGAAGTACAATAAGAAGGTGAAGGAGTTGAATGTCCTTCTTCGGACTGGGCGTTTGACGCAAGATCAGTATTCTCGGGCAGTTAGAAAGACGAGAGACGATCTAAAGGGAGCTGATCGTGCGGGGCAAAGTGCGTTTGGTACAGGTGCGTTGCGTCGAGTTGGAACATACGTAGCTGGTCTTGCCACAATCGCCCAAGCCGTCAGGTTGATAACCGATGAGTTTAGGCTTCAGGTGGAGGTACAGAAGAGGGCCGGACAGCGGTCGGTTACGCTTGCTGATGTACAGATTGCGGCGTTTCGCAACCTAGGTGCAGAGACGCCTGAGCAACGTGATATATTCACTGCTCGCATTGCGAGGATATCTAAAGAACAAAGGGTCACTCAAATAGATTTGTTTGCTCGTGCATCTGCGGCGATAACTGCCGCTGGGGCTCTGCCGCAGGAGTTTGCACTACAGGCTGTTGAACAGTCTGCGCGAATTGTTCCAGAAAGCGCACAGATTGGGACGGCGGTCGCGGAAGCGGCGATTGATATTGCAAAGATTTCCGGAGCAACTGATCCTAGGGTACCGCTTGGAAGGCTAATTGCTATCGGCAAGAGGTCGAGAGTAACTGATATCGGTGCTCTTTCAACGACACTTGCGCCAGCTTTAACAGCAACAGTCGCTAGGGGTGGCACGATTCGCGGGGGTGGTGCATTATTTGCAGCCCTTGGTCAAGCAAAGGCCGATCCTAGTGGTCGCACAACACGTACGGCGCAAATTGCACTTGTAGAATCGTTGCAGGAGTTTCTCCCAAATTTGCCTACTGCTCAGGCAAGAATCGAATTTCTTCAACAGAACCCACAAGCAAGAGCGAAATTCAAAAAGAAGTTTACTTTTGAACTTGCTGCACGCGCCCCTATCGAACAAGTTCTTAGCGGCACGGGGGCGGGTGGTGAAGCATTCGCGAAATTCGTGAAAGAGATTCCCTCGAAGGAAGAGGCTGTGGCTGCGTTTGAAAATACAGTCACGATTGTACGTGGCGGCGAATTGCAAAAGACTGCGACCTTTGGTAGGTCACTCGATGTTACCCAAGAGCGATTACAAACGCGGGACCAGCCGAAAGCTCGCTTGGGGCTACTTCGTGAAAAGTTCGGACCGATTCTTGAGGATGCAGGTGTAGGGGCGTTGGCATCGCGGTTGAGTAATTTACGCACTTTGCTAGGTGATGACTTTGATTCATTCATTGCCGAAGCGGAGGCTAGGGTATTTGAGTTGCGGCCGGGTGCTTTGCGACAACGAAAAGGACCATCTAAGGGATTTTTTCTTGACCTGTTTACTGCAGGTGTACAGACTACGGTACAGAGTGAAGATGACAAGGCTGTCATAGTTATTCTTACTGACTTGCTGGATGAAATGAGAGCCCTTCGCGCAGATCAACGACAGTTGGCTCCATAATCATGCAAAACTCCATCGGCGGACATGAATTCCTTGCGATACTCGGCAACATCGTGCCGACGCGTGAACGATTGTTGCCACCGGTACAACGTCCCGGCGTCGATGGTACCGGTATTCGCAAAGCCGGCAACAAAGGTTCGCTGTTCACGCTGATCTCACAAGTCGATTCGGCAACCATAGACTCGGCAAGGGCAAAAGCAGAATTGTACCTCGAACAGATTGACGCCGATCCCGTGGTCTTGATTATCAGCGACTACAACTTCAGCACACAAGATAACTGGAAGGTCAAGGTCTACGACGTTCGCGTTCGCAGGATACACGGGATCGTCCAGGCAACGGGCGGCATAAACGATCCAAGCGGTGCTTTCCTCGAATGTGAGTGGAATCTAATGGCTATCGCCAACTAAGGAGAACGATATGGGAGCTTCAGCATCAACCGTGCTCACCGCACAGGTTTCGATAAACGGATCTGCTACCGAGACATTGCAAGATGCAGCAGGTGCAGGAAGTGCGACGGTCACAAGCAGTGCTTTCAACCAAGGGCAAAAGCAGTTCAGCCCGACCACGACCGTCCCGATGACGAAATACTCGGCAAAAGAGTATACGTTGACCGCCGGGGTGGCAACGATCGACCTGACCAACTTGGTAGGTACCCAGGCCAATGTTGACGGTACCGGTCTGAAGGTACAGTTCATCCGGTTCATCACGCCGTCGACGAACACGGCCGTTGTCAACGTCGCTCAAGGTGCGTCGAACCCGTATCCGATTTGGGGCAGCGGCAATGACGTTGACATTCCGATCGGTGCAGAACTTGCGTTCCGGACTGCGGACGCCGCGAGCATCAGTGACGTATCTGGGCTCAGTGCATCGGAGATCGACCTTTCAGGTGTAGCGGGCGAAACAATCAAGGTCGAGATTTACCTCGGCTAAACAACAGAGCCACCCCCATGGCCGACCTGATTCAACCTGACGCCGGTGATATTACCAGGGACGTGCCTGCACACACTGTGTGGACCCGTGCGCAATGGGACAACCCGTGGACAGAACAGTCATCGTTCTTCGTCAACGATGTGTTCTGGGGCTCCGGGCCCCAGATGTCATCTGCTCAACTCTCGTGGACCTACGGTGTGGAGATCAAGCCGGGCCAGACCGCTTTCCAGACCTACTCAGCTAAGGATCTTCTCGGTCATTACGTGAAGATTCAGATCGACCAGCCGGCGGGCGATGACCCGCTGTATTGGTACGGCGTCCTGATTGATGAGGACGACCGGCGCGGCGGGGCTCTACTCGCTGGGGGGGCGAACCCGCCGCGCACTTTAATTGGGGAACAACTCTGGAACGCGAGGGGGCTTGATTATCTATTGCTGCGGACCATCGTCAAGACAAGTGTTGTCCGCGACGAGACTGACGGGGCACTGACGACGATCGAACGTGGCTTGACGTTCAACGCCGAGAATACCTACGCAAACACCGGCAACCGTTCACCAGAACCGGGGCCGCTCGGTCCGTTTCTGTTTGCGAAAGACCTGGACAACGCGGTCTACTGGTCAACGATTGACATTCTCGACTACCTTCTGACGTACCATTCGCCGCGCGACTTTGATGGCAACGTTTGGATACCGTGGTTTCTCGACCCGGATACATTTCATGTCGCCCCAACCTGGGATCGACCGGTAATCAAATCGGATAGTCGCGATGTTCGGTCGATCATATCGCAATTGTTTGACCCCCGGCGGCTGCTGTCATGGTCCGTCGATGTTGATAAGCCTGGGGCTAACCCGGACGCCCTGAAGGCTGTCCGAATAAAACTCTTCAGTTTCAATAGCGAAGCTTTATTGCTTCCGGGCGGTGGAACGCAAGAGCCCAACTCCAACCAGGTATCACTCGATTTTGACCGAGCCCTTGACGTTACAGCGACGTTGCGAGATACCGATTTGCATAAGGTGGAGCAGGTTATTGTTCGGGGTGCACGGAAACGTACTATCATCACGCTGTCTTATCAGGACGGGACGCTCGAAAAAGATTGGGCCGATGCCGACGAGACGGCTTACGAAGCTGGGGTAGCAGGGATCGGTGCGTTGGACATTGACGACCAGGAAAGGCGGATCAGGGAACTCAGGGCCGATGAACGATTCGAGCGGGTCTATCAATACTTTCGACTTCTAAGTACATTCAACGGGCTAGTCGGCGATGGAGTCGGCGGATCGCTGGAGGATTACTTCCCAGACAACCCACCGCTGTATATCGCTGACCTGCGCTTCCAGCGACAGTTGGCCAAGGGGTTCATACAGACTGCAAAAGATGGTAGCCAGAATATGGAACGTCCGCCGTTCGGGCTCATCAAGCTTGAGGACGACGGAACCTCTACAGACCGTTATCAGTTCATTGACAAGCTGAACACACACCGGGACGCCGAGGGATTCGGTGAAGGCAACGGCCGGCAGTGGTCGTGTTCGCTGCGCATGCAACCCGATTCTCCGGGCATCATTATTCACGCCAGCGGCGGTAACGTTGGACCCGAGGCGATTGCCTTGACTGACTTCGCTGCAAGTGCTACTCGGGACAAGGCCGGGGAACTCGACTGGCAGAACATACTGGTGACGGTGATGATTGAACTCGACGGCAGGGTTGAAGAGAAGTATCCCGCGGCTCATGTGTTCTTTCCGATTCCGGGTCCGAATATAGGGCATGACGCAGGCCGCAGGATATTGATAGATTTTGGAGAGATATATCGCCTTGACTATGTGACGGGCAATACTGTAATCGGTCACGATGACGGTGTGCTCCAGTATTGGAACGGTGGTGTTGGAAGCTTTCTACGTGATGACAGGACTGCATTACAAGACCTTGCCCGTTTCATATTCGAGTGGTTCGGTATTACCCGCCAAGCATTTTCGTTCGGCCTCAAGCAAGTCTATGGCGGCCTGACTGTCGGTCAGCTTATCACGACGATCGGTTCAGCCGAGACCCTTGAATCAGTAAACTCTGCGGTCACCGGTGTCCGGATCAACATGCGGAGCGCGACGACCCAGGTCACTACCATGTTCCCGGCCCTTGACTTCAAGAACCTCTGATGCCAGAACGCGACCCACAATTCGACCAGCGCGTGCAAGACCTCGAACAGGCTCTTCGCACGTTGCAAGCGTCCATTGACCGAGGTGCTGCGGACCGGGAATCTATTACGAGCATCCCACGTAATCCCCGACTAGCAAAGACGTCCAAGCAGACCTCTGGCGGATCGTACCCGACGCTGGCCGATGCTCCGAATACCTACTGGATCAAGTTTCTGGATAGCACGTTCACGCTTGCTGAAGGGAACCAGACCCCGACCCACACGGCCCGCCAGGCGGACGGTTCTACGCTTGCCCATGTTATTGAGGGAACCAGAGATTACATCGCAGAAGATACTGTAGTTATCGTGACGTTCGATAATGGGCGATGGTGGATTAGTCATGTCGTTGTAGGCGATCGTTGGGCAAAGGCAACCGCAAACGTATCTGACCCAGCGACGGACGGGGATTGGGAAGAAAACAGCGACGACCCGCGAGTGTGGGTTAAAGTATGCGACCGTGATGGGTCAAACGTACGTGGCGACGGCTTTTGGCTGGCCCTACCAAGACTCAGGGGTGATGACGACGATTATGACCCGGAGGTCTACGTTGATGACGTCCTGCCGTGGGAGGTTGACATTGAAGGAACTGCTTTTTCAAAGTATGGCTACCGGAGTAGTAAGGTCGGAGACCTAAAGTGGCAAAAGAGCGATGCTCAGATTCGTACGGGATGGCGGGAGACTGACGGTGTTGGCGGAGCATGGGATGCAAAACACCGCGTCTTGATGGGGCGTGACACTGCCGGTGAATCTAACGAAAATGCTGCTGGTGACGATGGTGGCTTTCGGTGGCATGGTACGGATGGGCCGGGCGAGTCAGACAACAATCACCCAAACCATCCACAGCACGTACACAAAGAGGGCGTGACAGCAAACGCTTTTGATGAAATAGCGGGGGTAAACTCGAACGGTGGCGGATTCCCTCAGAACCTAGTTGACTCGAACGGCGACACGATGAATTCAGACGTCGCAGAATTTTGGGCGAGTGGCGATTCCGATACGGCAAAACTAGTGGCGGGTGGAGTAGTAGATTTACTGAATCACAAGGGGCCTTTCAATACAAACGCTGACACAGATAATCGTATGCCGTTCAAGGTGGCCATATTGCTTGAACGATGGAAATAGAATGACTGACCACGTCTACATTATGGGCTACCCCGGGGACATCGGCGGGGCCTGCACGGAGACCTGGCACACCGTCAAGCTCTTCCGCCGCTTCGGGCTGCGCGTAACGTGCATTCCGACCTGGAAGACCGACGACCGGTGGCGGAGGAAACTCGACGGCATCGGGTGCAAGACGCTAGCAATCTCTCAGAAGGATCTCACGTTGCCGGACGGGGCCATTGTCGTCGCGTTCTGCAACCATCCATTTCTACACTACGCTGGCCAACTCGGCCACACACGGACCGTCTGGGTTCCGTGCATGGACTACGTATGTGATCTGGAGGAGATCCACTACCGGAAGCACCCGGCGTTCGACAAGTACGTCTTCCAATCCGAGTACCAGAAGCGAACGCTCTTGCCCCAACTTACCCAGTTTGGCGTAACGCACGCCCAGTGTCACAGGATCCCCGGCGCGTTCGACGTGGACGAGTTTCCGTTCCAACCAAAACCCCACCACAACGGTGACCCGTTTGTGGTCGGCCGGCTATCGCGTTCGGATCCCCGGAAGTTCGCAGCAAACACCTGGGAGGTTTACGAGGGCATCCCGAACGTCCAGGCCCGGGTGATGGGATGGAGCGAGATAGTGGAGCAGAAGCTCGGCAAGCCGCCCGCGTGGGCCGAGGTGCTGCCGAAGGGCGCCGAATCGGCATTGGACTTCTATCGCTCCCTGCACGCCTTGGTGCATCCTGGCGGCGAGGCCGTCGAGAACTGGCCCCGGTTTGTTCTGGAGGCCATGGCCGCGGGCGTACCCGTGGTGACCGACGATTGCGGGGGCACGCGGGAAATGATCCGACCGGGGATGACCGGGTTCCTGTATAGCGACGCACGGGGCCTGTCTGGCTTCGCGAAGATGCTCTCGGAACGGGAAGACCTGCGAATGGACATCGCCAGCCGAGCGAGGAATGCTGTTGAAGAATTGGCCGACCCGGATACAATCTGGGCTGGGTGGAGCAAACTACTGGAGGACATGGCATGAGGATTTTGGTTGCTGGCGGTGGAGGTTTTATTGGTGGCTGGCTTGTGCGGCGGCTGCTCGATGAGGGGCACGAAATCCGGGCAGTTGACATCAAGCCACTCAGTTCATGGTGGCAGATTCACGAGGCAGCCGAGAATGTGCCTGATACTGATCTCCGGGAAATCACGCGGTGCCACCACGTTTGCGCCGGCGTCGAACACGTCTACAACCTCGCCTGCGACATGGGCGGTATGGGGTTCATCGAAAGTCACAAAGCGGCCTGCATGATCTCGGTCCTCATCAACATGCACCTGTTGTTGGCTGCCCGGGATACCGGGGTGCAACGCTATTTCTACTCGTCATCCGCCTGTGTCTATGCCGCCGGCAAGCAGGACCGGACCGACGTGGTCGCGCTAAAAGAATCCGACGCCTATCCTGCAATGGCCGAGGATGGGTACGGCTGGGAGAAGCTGTTCTCAGAACGGATGTGCAAGCACTTCATGGAAGATTTCAAACTGGAGTGCCGGGTTGCACGTTTCCATAATGTCTACGGTCCCCACGGTTCCTGGCATGACGGACGCGAAAAAGCACCGGCTGCCATTTGCCGGAAAGTGGCGAGACTCAAACCAAGGTTTGCCCCCGAGGATGTCACCTTAAAGCAGTACGTCGAGCTATGGGGCGACGGCTCGCAAGTGCGTAGTTTCATGTGGATCGACGACTGCATCGAAGGCATCCGCCGGATCATGGACAGCGATATCGACTTCCCGATTAACCTGGGATCGTCAGAGAGCGTCACAGTCGACGGCCTACTCGATATTGTGTGCAACATCGCGGGCATTCAGCCTAACCGCCGCTACGACATCACCAAACCCCAGGGCGTCAGGGGCCGCAATAGCGACAACACGCTAATCAAAAAGGAATTGGACTGGGAACCGAGCACGCCGTTGTGTGAGGGACTGGCTAAGACGTACGCATGGATCGAGCAGAAAGTAAAGGAGGAGAATGCAACACTTTAGCCACGACCTGGCGGCCGCCGAGATTCGTGGACTGGTCGGCGACTCACCTCTTGTCATAGAAATCGGTAGCCACGAGGGGGCTGATACGGCAAAGTGTCTGAAGGCTATGTCAGGGATCACGCTGCATTGTTTCGAGCCCGACCAGCGACCGATAGCCAGATTCAAAACGCTCATCGGCAACGATTTACGGGTAACGCTGCACGAGATGGCAGTGGCCGACGTAGACGGTCAGCATGAGTTTCATGCGTCCACGGGCAAGGTTGGCCACATGGACGACTGGGACTATTCGGGCTCACTGAATAGACCGACCGGCCATCACGATCGCTCCCCCGAAATCAACTTCAAGGAACCGGTCAACGTGCTGACGTGCCGCCTTGATACGTGGCTGCGGAACGCAGACATCACACGGCCGATTGACTTTGCATGGGTTGATCCGCAGGGTTCGCAGCGTAAGGTGATTGCCGGTGGGCAAGAGACTCTGGCCCGACTGCGATATCTTTACATCGAATGCCACCACCCGTCGCCGTTGTACGAAGGCGAGCCGTCACGGGAAGAACTGATAGCTCTGCTGCCGGGTTTTGAGCCGTTGGCTGTTTACGCACAAGACAACATTCTTTTTGAGAACAGGACTCCGTAGTGGCCTACAAATTCAAGCGATACGGCGAACCACGCCCTTGTATGACGATCAATCCGGAGCCGCCAACCTCCGTGATGACCGTACCAATTGTCGGCGTGCCTCGAGGTGGTACGACGATGGTGGCGGCAGTTGTTCATGCGCTGGGCGTAGACTTGGGGCCGGCGAGTGAATTGGCGAAACACACCTTTGAAGATCAAACCATGAATAGAGCCGCTGTTGTTGAACAACTTGCATACCTTGCAAAAAGGAATCGTAAGTGCAATGTTTGGGGTTGGAAGAATCCCCTGGCCGTGCAGACTCTTCGGAGTATATTCTTTGCTTTGAAACAACCCCGCGTGATCATAATATGCCGGGACATAGCAGCTACCGTTGAGAGCGAAATGCGTTTCGACGCAATCAACGGCACGAACCCGCGGCGGACATTCAGCGATCTCATGCAGGTGACGTTGCATTGGTGGACTGAGAATATGGAGTTCATCGCCCAGGCTACTTCTCCGATGCTGCTGGTCAGTTATGAGCGCGCGATACACATGCCGGAAGTGTTTGTCCACGAAGTCGGAGCGTTTTTGGGCATTACACCCACCTGCGAAATGCTTCAGGATGCGTTGGCTAGAATCAATCCGCGAGGGGGCTATTTGAGAATCGACGAACAGGGCCACCCGGTCAAAATCATTGAGCCGGTGCCAGAAGGGGATCCGAGCGATGAGAGTGGCTGACATTCCGCCGGAGCTACAATCGCCGTCACATCACTACCCTCGCCACGCGACGACGGGTGTGGGCATTGAAAAATATTTCGGACGATACGCTTCTGCGCATGCCACCGATCTGGATTCCGATTGGATCTATCTTCCGATCTACTGGACCAATAACTACGTTCGCGAGAAGTTTGCCGCCCTTCCCGTGGCTCAATACGCACTCGATTCACTGGACGAACGAGAGCGGTACTTCACTATCGTACAATGCGACGACGGTATCTATGAGCAACTGCCGAGCAACGTCTTGGTGTTTGGGGCTGGTGGGGTTGGCGACATTCCCATACCGTTGTTGTGCGATCCTCACCCGATCCCCGCTGAAGTGAAGCGAGACCACGTGGCATCGTTCCTCGGACACGTCGAATGCGGCGGCCCAGAGGGCGCGCCGGGTGAGTTGCCTCGGTCATCGTGGAATCCGGACGGCGCCGGGGCCACGTTGCGCCGGGCGTTGATGATCGCGTTCGCAGGGCGGGTAGAATTCCACATAGAAGACCGGCGGGGCGAAAGGTTCGCCGATGCCGAGGCGTTTCGCAAGATGGCTGCGAGGAGTCATTTTTCCTTGGCCCCCCGTGGTTACGGCTTGACATCGTTTCGTTTGTACGAGGTGATGGGTTTGGGGTCCATCCCGGTCTACATATATAACGAGCCGTGGCTGCCCTATGCCGATGTGTTGGACTGGAGTGAGTTCGCCGTACTGTGTCCGGCCGACGACATTGAGGAGTTACCGGAAAGGCTGTTGCAAATCTCACCGAAATGGCGAAGGACGGCGGTCGACACGATTGCGAGACTGATGCCCGACTACTTCACCAAGGACGGTATGTGTCGCCAGATACTCCGTATGATCGGAGAACGCACATGAGGGTCTTGCTAACACAGATCCCATCACCGCGGGAGCCGAGAACGCCTATTTCGTTGATGGACCTGGCTGCATACGGACGGCAACGTGGACACGCCATTGACGTGGCTTATCTGGATGATGCCGTGAACACCGATGGCTACGACTTCATTGGGCTTTCCTCTTTGACGTTCAATCGTAGCGTGGTGGCCTCTATTGCGGCTTTGAGACAACAATATCCCGGGCGGATTATCTTTGGTGGCAAGGGTGCGGAAACACTACTTGGTAAGGACCGAGAAGAGCTTGCCAGATTTGAGGTTGAAGTATTCCGTGGTCCTGGGGAGCATTTGTTCAACGACAATACGGCAATCGACTACGAACATTATCCCGCGTGGTCTATTGACGATTTTTCCTCGCTGGACACTGAGCAGATAATGCGCGAGGCAATGAGTAGTCGTGGGTGTCCGTACTGTTGCTGTTTTTGCCACAACACGGAACCCAAAGTACAACACTTTTCCGCGGAGCGGACAGTGGTCAACGCCTCTTTGATTCTGGACACGGTCGGTCGGCCCACTGTGTTTTTTGTGGATGATGTTTTCGCTTTGCGCGCCGACCGGATGTATTCGCTGCTGGAGACTGCGGACAAAGCGGGGCTGGAGTTGCGGAAGCGGACACAATTTTTTGTGCATATCAGTTTGATAGATGACGGGCGATTGGCTGCGATCGACGCCTTCAAGCCCACCGAGCTACAAGTTGGTATAGAGAGCGCCGACGACGGGATGCTGGAGGAGATGGGCAAAACGTTTACGGCCGCAAAAGCGCAAGAGCGATTACGGCTTTTGCATGGACACGGCCACCAAGTCGCTTGCTTATTCCTGATGGGCTTTCCCGGAGAGACTCGCCAGAGCTTGCAGGCAACCGTCGAGTTTGTCCAGAACAATCGGCAGTATATGTCGGGCTGGTGGGTCAGTTACTATCAGCCCGTACCGATGACGCGAGGTTGGGAAATGGCGAAGGAGCGCGTCGGGGAAGTAAACGGAGGGTGGAATACTGAGATCACGTATCTCGACCCGAATTTAACTGTGGATGATTTAGTATCCGCTCGCAAAGCAATTATGATGGATTGAATGAATGAGCAGTTTTGACTGGAAAGCCATTGAGTGGCACTACATCAACTTGGCGTCGCGCCCCGACCGCGACAGACACGCGAGGGCGGAATTCGCAAAAGCAGGCTTGACCGCCCGTCGCTTTGAAGCATTTCTTCCGAAACACTGGGAAGGTACACCGGAACAAGTGGCGCGTATGCAAGCTGGCACCCCCGGCGCAATCGGTTGCTACCATTCGCAGATGGAGGTGATTCGCACGGTCGTGGATACCAACCGAATCGCAGGGGTATGTGAAGATGATATTTGCTTTTGCTCCGATATGCCCAAGCGACTTGCGCATATCGCTGAACACCTGACGTGGGACTGGGACATTTTCTATCTCGGGGCCACCTTTCATGTGCCTGGCGAGTGGTACAAAGATCCGGACTGTAAAGAATGGGGTGCGATCGGAAAAGACGTGGAACCCACCTTCGATAAACACATCATGCGGGTCTACGGCGAGTGGGGGACGTACGGGTATCTTGTCAATGGCTGCAACGCACGCAAGGTACTCGATTTGTTTGACGCGAACCTACATCGGGCACGGGGCATCGATCACTTGGCAATTATCCTCGGTGATCGACTGAACGCCTTTGCATTTGTGCCCGGTTGTTGCTGGCAATACGACAACGAGTCGGATATTGGCTGCGGATACATTACCCAGTTTTCCAGATTCAAAGAATTGGGACCCTATGCGTGGACTGAGTATATGGAAGACTTTGACCCGGCCGGATTCGACTGGGAGAAAGGTGTGGCGATATCATGAGCCACGGGGATGCTCTTACCATCTACAAGCTTCAGTCGCTCATATTCGAGCCGGACGTTGTGCTAAACATCGGGCAGCGCGACGAAGTATTCAGCCGCTACGTATCCCAGCAATTCCCCCGGGTGTCTGTAGTTGCCAATGCCCAGCCATCGACTCTCGGGCAGGTGGTTGCTAGGTGTGTTTGGCCGACTCATCAACTAGCCCTCAAGATCGACTGTCTAGGCGAGGAAGATAGCCTGTTCTCCGACCCGTCGTCTGTGGTGATTTTACGCCGGGCCAATTTCATTACCGCCCGCCTTCATTCGCCGTTGGCGGTGTCGCTTTTGTCGGGCATTGTGAAAGGCACACATCGCTGGGACTCGGAACCCCCTATGTTTTATGCGTGGAGGAAGCCAGACGATGAACAGATAGCCGGCAGAGGTGACCTCGGCATGTTGCTCACTGAACGGGGCTTACTCGGCAATGCTGCCGAGATCGGCGTAGCATCGGGTTGCTATAGTCGCGAAATGCTTCAATGGGGAATGGAAACCGTGTTGATGGTAGATCCGTGGGAGGGAATATGGGAGCAAGATTACCAAGAGGCTGCGGACAACGTCCGCGAGTTTGGCGACCGCGCAATCATTCGGAAAACCACAAGCGTAGAGGCCGCGAAGGACGTGGCCGATTTGTCGCTTGATTTTTGCTACATCGACGCCGATCACGTCGCCGGCATCGAAACTGACCTTGCTGCGTGGTGGCCAAAACTAAGACGTGGAGGAATTATTGCAGGCCACGATTACCTAAATTCTGTTTATGATGTGAACCGCGCAGTCACTGAGTTTGCCGCAACACATGGGCTTCATGTGAATTTGATCATCGAGCACCAAGATGACGCCAGTTTTTGGATTGAAAAACCATAGGAGATATCATGTCATTCGATTTGCGAGACCGAGAAACGATTTTCACCTCCCTTTCTCCAGGTGGTATCGGGGCAGAAATCGGCGTGGACTTTGGGGACTTTTCCATGATCATGCGCCGCAACGCAACGCCGCGGTTGTTCTATCTTATAGATTGCTGGGAACAACAACCTACGGAGGTTACCGGGCACGATCCCGCGAACTACAAGCAGGAAACCAAGGACGCTGCATATCGTCAGGTGCTCGGCCGTTTCCTGGCCGACGAGGGGATGCGGGTCGTGAAAGAGTTTTCCGAAATCGCGGCACCGATGTTTCCAGACGGATACTTTGACTGGGTGTATATCGACGCCAATCACTTGCGGTGCTATGAAGACATCCAGTTTTGGTGGCCGAAGGTAAAATCCGGTGGATGGCTTCTTGGGCACGATTACTGCATGGTCGGGGACTTCATTAGAGTCAAAGAGAGCGTTGATCGATTCATCAGTGAAACCGGGTTGCCGTTATTGACAACCGACGATCTCATTTATAAGTGTTGGATCATCGGGAAACCGTAGGCACATAAAGGAATCTACCGATACAAGACGGCTCATCATTACTGCAAGGCGTACTCGTTCTCGCCGCCGACAAGAAGTACATTCCGCACGCCAAAGCCGTATTGGTCAACTGCATTTGGCAGGGTGAGTGGAAGGGAGACTGCTGTTTGATCTTACCGCCTGACGTGGATTCTGAGTATTTCACGTCACGCGGCATCCATGTACTACCCGACCCATCGCCGACGTACTTTCGCAAATATAGTGTATTCGATCAATACTTTAATCAGCAGTATACGACCAGGTGGGATACGCCCGAATACAAGTGGGACACGGTACTCTATCTTGACGCCGACGTGCTTGTCCAGGCTTCCCTCGAACCCTTGTTGCACGAAGCGGGCTGGGGGACCATCCTTGCTAACCGGGAGATGTTCAGCTTGCAACACGCCTTTACAAATTGGGCGACGCCGGAGGTGCTGGAATCACCGGATGCCGCAGAGTTGTTCGAGTGGCTGTGGGCCAACTACGGGCCGGAGTGGCCGCAGTATAACACCGGCGTGATGGTCTACCACCCGAGAACCATGCCGACCGATGCGAGGGAACAGTTGATGGCTATGCACAAAAAGCTGGCGCCGATCAATACGCACGTTGTCAACGGCACCGATCAGCCGATCATCAATCTGGCGTTTTACAAGATGTTCGAGCGCATTCGCAGCGACATGGTTTGTTACTACCGCTCGGCATGGGAGGGCACTATTGTAACTCATTATTGTTCGGGCTACGCCCCATGGATCAAGAAGACTTCCGAAATGGACGCCTACTGGAACCACAAATTTGGGCGACCGTGCCACGATATTTACCTAGAAAACCTGGCCGCTTTTGAGCACACGTTCCCGGTGAAAACATGAAACTACAAATCAGCTTGGCCGTCACGGCTTACCAAGAGGAGAAGCGAGGTATCTTCACGTGGATTGGCGAGTGCGTTGCCCCCGCTGCCGAAAATGATATGGTACGGGAGATCACGGTTGTCAATGATGGGACGCCTGACTACAGTGAGCTTGCTGTGCATCTTGTGGCACGTGTTCCGCGCGACAAGTTGAAGCTATCGCAGAATTCATGGCGGCTGCATGTGTTCGGCAATAAGCTGGAATCGGTCTACCGGTCTACGTCTGAATGGGTGCTGCTCTGCGACTCCGATAACATCATGTCGCCGGAATACTATCGCGTGTTGGATCGAGAATGCCCGTGGAATCCCAAGATATGGTACTGTACTTCATTCGCCCGGCCGAGTTTTGACTACCGGGCCTTGTGCGGTACATGGCATCTCGGCAATATCCGACAGATGGGCGGACTCGAAGGGTTTGGGTGCTTCGTCAACACGGGAAATCAGTTTGTCCATCGCGAGCGGTTCCTCGATGTGTTTGGCCACCTTCGCGGCAAGCGGTTTGATTTGGAACAACCCGACTATTTCGAGGCCGATGACCGTGCCGACGAAAAATGGCTCTTGGCATACGGTGCCCAAGACTCATTCTTTCTAATGAAAGAATGGATGCTTGCCGGCGGCTTGGTGCATTGCGTTGATGGCCTGGAGTACGCTCATCGAATAGGCGGCGGCGAACTATCCAACTATGATCGGGCACCGGCGGAAAAGGGGCTATTGGCGCCCGTCTATTACCTGGAACTACTCGACGCCGCTATAGGCGAGAAGCATACCTACCGGTGGGTTCGCCACGTAACGCGGACCGAGTTTGAGTATCGTCGTGAGGATGGGCTGCCGGTGATTGTCAGCGGATACGGCTGGGTGAAACGTGGGGACGAGGAGGCCGCCTAGCGGAAGGTACACTATGATCTCGAACTCGGTGACCATGTCCCTGCTAGGGACTTACGGCCGCTTCGGAAATCAACTTTTCCAATATGCCGCCATTCGGATCTATGCACGTCGATACGGCCTGCAATGGCGCACCGCACCCTGGGTTGGCGAGAAGTTGTTCGGCCTCCCGTCATGTCCGATAGACACTATTCTGCCTCGATATATCGAGCCGTGCGGCGCAGTAGAGCAACCGTGCGTCGATCCACCGGATGGCAGGGTATTATGTGGCCGCGATTATCGAGGCTATGCCCAGTATCACACGAGCTACTTTTCTCCCCACCGCAAATGGTTGAGGGAATTGTATTGCCCGGACGGGGCCGTTATGGCAAGATTGACACCGCCCCTTAAGCGGTTGCACGCTCGCGGCAATACGATCGTCGGCCTGCACTTGCGGCGTGGCGACTACGGGCGACAGCAATTCTACATCACGCCCGTCGCTTGGTATCTCGAATGGTTGCGAACACATTGGCAGGATCTGGATGATCCCGTGCTGTTTATTGCCACCGAGACCCCGGCGTTAGTCGCGGAATTCGCCGAGTACAGTCCGTTGACAACGACCGACATGGGGATCGATTTGCAGTCGCAGCCGCTCGCCGATTACACCTATCTCGACCGCGACCTTGAGCTGAAGAAATCGTGGCAGATGGATTTCTTCCCCGATTGGTTTTTCCTCTCGCAGTGCCACGTCCTGTTGATGCCGAACAGTACCTTTTCATTTACCGCAGCAATGTTCAGCGACAATCTATGTCATTTGTACCGGTCTGACCTTCCTTCGCAAGAGTTTGCGGAAATTGACCCATGGAACGGAGTGCCGATAACCTACGACCAGGCTGAAGACTACAAGCGTATCCCCGGCGTGTGCTTGGAAGATAACCCATATTGGTAGACAATGAAAATCGCTGCCGTTTGCGTAACATACAACCGGCCCGAATTACTCGGCCGGATGATTCGGTGTTTTGAGTTGCAGGACTATCCGGATCGCGAACTCGTGGTGCTAGACGACGCGGGGCAGTACGGCAATCACGAGGGCGACCGCTGGCGGCTCATATCTATCCGGTCGCGCTTTTCGTCGCTCGGCGCGAAACGCAACGCGGCGGCGAACCTATTGGACGATGACGTAGATGCGGTAGCTGTGTGGGACGACGACGATCTCTACCTGCCCCGGGCCTTGTCGGCATCGGTCGCAGCACTTAGCCGCGGCAAATGGGCTCAACCAAGACAGGTGCTTGAAGAGCTTCAGCCCAAACAATTTACTCGTGTCGAGACGTTCGATCGGCGACGACCCGACGAGATTGCTTATCATGGTGGCTGGTCGTTTCGTCGCGAGGTAGTGCAAGCAATCCGGTATCCGCCAACAAGCAACGGTGAGGACCGCGAACTTGCGACGTCAATTGCAGATCGTTTTGGACCGTCAGTCGACACGTTATCTCCCAAGCATCCCGAGCCGTTTTACGTCTACAATCACCAGGGCGGCAGACACCTTTCTTGCATGGGGCCCGGTAACGATGGTTACCAGAAACTCGCCGGGCAGCATATTCAGCACGTTAGGGCGATTGACGTAACTTGGAAGGAAGACTATTTGCGATGGCCGATCAGCGAGACGGTGCGCCGCCGCCGATGGTAGTCAGGTTGGTTCGCGAGATCAACCTTCCCGGCAGCAACGGACCCGATAACGGCATGTATGCCTTGCAACGGCTCTTGAGGGATCGCGTGCCGTGGTTGAATATCGGCGGAGAACTTCAGCCGAGCGAACTCCCGTGGTACTGGTGGCGCAAGGAGCGTAGCGCTGCGGTACGGCGGCACGAGCAAGGCCGGCCGTTTATCATTGGTCCCAACATCTTCTTTGATCGTAGCCGGGAGCCCCGGCACAACGGGGCCGAACGAACACTACTCGACTCGCCATATTGTCGACTGATATTTACCGAGTCAGCGTGGTATCGGGATCTGATTGATGAAAACAGGGGATCGGAGAACCGGGCGCCCATCGTAGTGTGGTCCTACCCGATCGGACCGCAACCCGATGGGCCGTTACCCGCGGATTGTGACTTGCTGATCTATGCCAAGAGCGGTTACACAGAGCAGCTTATCGGCCGGCTACAGCGAGCCTTCCCTCTCTCGGTTCTATTTCGCTACGGCCGGTATCAGCGAGCGCACTTAATTGCCGCAGCACGGCGATCTCAGTGCTGCGCCTATCTCTCCGACGACGACCGGGGGCCGTTAGCGCTGGCTGAGATTCTGATAACCGGCTGTCCGGCCGTTGGAGTTGCCCGGGGCGCGCCGTGGTGTGAATCGGGGCTAGGCCGCGTGGTGGGTCGCTTGGCAGCGACGGAACTTATCGGAGCCCTCTGCGACGTGGCGGCGTGGGATCGGCAGGCAGTACGGGCAGCGGCCCTGCGTCGGTTTGATTCCGAGGCGACGGTGTGCCAAATAGTGAAAGCGCTGGCGGTCGCCTCAGCGGTTGCGTAGATGCCACTCGCCTTCGGTGATTTCTTCGCCGTACCAGAACCAAGCAGCGGTGTCTTCGGGGTGACCAAAAAGCGTCATGGTCCACTGCCCGTGCAGTTTCCCGCTAGGGCTCATCGGCCCAGATAACACAGCCCAAGAGGACTCCAGATTGGAGGCATCCGAAAAGCACTCTGCGCGACGGTACAGTGGGTGCTTTGTGCCTCCCCACCGTACGTGAGTATCGTGATACCGCACAAGCGGCCAGATACTCGTTTCGCTGCCGTCCTGGTAATGCGAGTTCGTAACGCCAATCCATGTCAACGCATCGGGGTCGTTGATTGCATCCCAGTGAACCACGTAGGTATCGGTCCACGCGTGAAACCCGATTGCGACAACCGACAGCGTAGGGGCCGCCGCGAAAAAGAACCACCACGGAAGCCATCGTACTTGCACAGTTCCAACGAATGCAAAACATGCAACGCAGAGAAAACTGTAGTTGGCCCAGGCAACTCCCGCGGACGGACTGCTACGGGTCACGAACCATGCTATTGCAAAAACCACCGTTGCTGTGAGCCATAGCCATTTTGGCATATCCCCCGGCCGCCGAGGAAACGGGGGGGGCAGCGGCTGAACGACAGGCGGCGACTCGCGCCACGGCTTGTCGAGTTTGCAGCCCTTAGAGGGCGGCGGGGGAGGTGGCAGTATCCGTACCTGCTGTGTGCACCACGGGCATGGGATGAGCTGCCCGGCCATCGCCGGCCCGACCGGGAATCCCTTGTTGCATCGCGGACAGACGACGTGCATCGTCTCATCTCCAGGGTTAGGATTTCCTCGGCACGCCGCTCGGCCTGTCGAGGTCATTGGGTGGGTAGTCAATAGTTTCTGCCGTCTCGCCACGAAGGCACATCGCTTTGACCACCAGCCCACTTTATGGCTGCATGTCGCGCAGCCTTTCGTTTGTCGTGTACGCTCGTTTCATGCACCTGCTTCCCGCTGTCACCATCATAGACTTCAGCGTAATATCCACCGTCATCCGGACTGAGGATTGTGTCAATTGTCAACATTCGCATCGTTCTCTCCCATGTTAGGGTTTCGTTCCTCGACCTCTTCCGTTGTCAAATCACGGCCGAGAATGTCCTCCGCCACAATTCGTGCTGTCCAATTATGGCGAGCCATTTTCTCGATTCGCTGCTTTTCCTCTGTAGTTATGGACCGAGCAATCAATGCCTCGACAAGGTCGGCCCATTTATCCGGCATGAGTGCTGGAATCGGTCCGCCTGCGGTCTCGGTTGGCACCCCACCACCATCCCCCGGCGCTCCGCAGAGAACCGGGAGGGGAGGCGGCAGCTATTGGGGCTCGGCTTTGGTGATTGCGGCTTGGACCACGTCCCTGTACGCATTTCTGTCGAGTTGCTCCTGTCGCCGTCGTGTCAGCGGTAGGGGCATTCGCAGCATGGCCTTGCACGCCTCCAGCAGTTCCGGCACCAGTTTGGCTCGCGATTCTGCTTCTTCAAGCTTTTTTATCGTGCCGTCACACCACGGGCACGAAATAGTTCGGCTACAAGTCGGACATGGTTCCATCGTCTCACCTCCAGGGTTAGGATTTTCTCGGCACGCCGCTCGGCCTGTCGAGTTTTGCAAATGCATCTACCTCTAATCTCGTTATCAGCCAGTCCCTGCCGTGTTTGTGCCCGAGCCTGCCTGCCGTGCAGATCACCCGGACGCGCACGGCACTCAGCCCCAGGATCTCGGCCGCCTGTTCGGCGGTCAGTAGTTCGCCTTGCTTCGCCATGCGCTTACAGTTCCGTGGATCATGTCGCATCGGATAGGTCTCCGGTTAGTCAGTCCGTGTAATAGTGCGCGCTCAGTCCATCAAGGCAAACCTGATCTTCTCGGATAGTCAGTCCACTCGGCACCATTGATCCGGAATCCCCAGCTGCCGTCAAAACGATCGAGGAAACTGAGTTCTACGTTTTCCGTTTTTACAACCATGTTCGTTCTCCCGTGATGAAATTCGTCGTTCAGTCTCGCCACCTCCTTGGCTAGGAGGCAGGCGTACCTCGCTGCCACAGACTGATGTGGCGTATTGATCGCCCAGTCGTACGCCCGTTGTGTTTCTCCCGTCATCGTTCTTTCTCCCGTGGTTTGAGGCATCGTGTTTCCTTATTGCTTATACGCGAGACGGAAATCGCCACAATCAATAATGGCCAAGGCCACTCGCGGTTGTCTTTTCGCAGTCTGCACATGAGGCCAGTATAGGCCACCGCGGATCTCTTCGCACGTGCTCGTCTCATTCCAAGAGTGCTTTGCCGCATCCCGAAAATCGGTGAGCGTTTTACGAGTGGCAACCGGCAGGTTGCCCTCATTCATATAGTCGGGGTCGATGGCCAGATCCTCCCAGCCGGCCTCGTCTCCGGTCGACCCGATCTGAAATACCTTGGCTAGTTCGTCGTATTGTTCTTGCGTGGCGTTCATCGTTTCGCTCCCGTGGTTAAGGTTGACGGTCCACTCCCTCACCCTCCCCCTTAGTTGCAGTAGTAGGGCACGGGCGCTTCGAGGACCATGGTAAAATGCCGGCCCTTCCGTTCTGGCGAAACCGCGAATTTGCGAATCTCGTTATCGAGGTGGATGACAGCTTCCTGGTGGCTGCATTCGCCGAGGTAACAATGGATGTAACTGCCGTTTGAAAAGCCAATTCGTATAGAATAATCGTTCATCGTTTCTCTCCCGTGGTTAAGGTGTCGGTCCGCTCCCTTGCCCTCCGATGTGGAGGGCTCGGGGCCGGATCGGCTACGCGACCGAAACCGAAACCGTACTGGCGACCTGCTCTTGAAAGACGTTGGGCATGGTGTAGAGTTGGAAGATGCGGGAGGCATCTCGGCGAGCCTCCCACTCTGTCGCGAAGTAGCGAACGTAAAGGACGGCGGTGGAGATGAGTTCAACGCACCATACTGTTTTCATCGTTTCGCTCCTGTTCGTGGTTTCGTGTGTCATGGTTTCCCCTCGCGTCTGCCTATAGTATATCGCCAGCGAAACCCCTAGTCAAGAGGGGAACCCTCGATTCCGCTCGGAATTCCCAAAGTATTTCCGCCCGTCGCCGTAAGTCGGTACGGGGCAGGGGGTTAGAGCGGGGAAGTATTTTCCCTGCAACGCCTATTGTTGCAGATTGCAACGCATCACACAGTAGCCCCGTCAGAGCCCGACCTGTCCGAGGCTATGGATATGTGGATCGGCCCGGAATGGGGCAGGGATCGAATCGGGGTGGCCATTCAACGAAGACGAATAACCGGAGGTGAGAACCGTGGGATTCTTTCCAACTGGCCGTAGATATTTTGTGTGCCGCAGGTGCGAGCACATAGAGCGACGACAGATCCTACTGTTCTCGTTGTTTTCGTATCTTGAGGACCACGCGAATGTCCGCTGCTCTCAATGTGGCGGCATCTGCGATCCCACAACCAGGCCGACGAAACAATGAGCGGCCCCCTCTGATCGCGTCAACCCGGCTCTCGCTGTCTCGCGTCGTCCCGGAGAATCTCCAAGTCGCGAGGGGCCGTGATCCCGATTCGATTTTGCGGGAGCAACGTGATTACGATCTCCGCGCCATCGGGCGGCGTGCAGATAATCTGCGAGCCCAGGGTTGCCGGACGTTCGTGGGTGGGCGTTCTTTGTAGTACGAGCATGGGAATTCCTTTTCGTTGAGGGGTTGTAATCCGTTTTTGAGTGTGCTAGAGTCTACCAAATGACGAACACAAAAGCAATATCGGCTTCGGCGATTAAGAAACTTCGCAAAAAATTGGGGCTCACCCAGGCTGAATTTGCATTCCGCCTGGGGCTCACCCGGGCCGCTATATTTCAGTGGGAGAAGGGAGAGACACGCCCAACGGGCTCGTCTCGAATCCTAATGCACCTGATGCGGAAAAAACTTTCCGCGGACCGGGGTTGACTCCTGTTCTGCGATATGCTAGTTTCTAACAATCGGCACACGGTAACCGGACGACCGACCTGGAACACGGCGGCGACGGTAGCCTGGCCTGCGAAACGTAGCGTTTTCGACAATTCACACGACCATGGTGACCCCCTGATGTTCAGGCCAGTCTTACAATCTCCGTGCAGAAGGACAAGCCGGCAGTCCGGCGCGGAGGGGGGATTTTCTTCTACAGCACGGCGTGGATGTGGCAGCATCTACCTCAAGGCAGATGGCCCAGGGCTCTACGTAAGTCCGCGAGGCAAGCTGAATACTCCCGCTGACGACTGCCATCCAAAGGGCGGGGGTGTATGGCACGCCGTGCTATTTTCAACTTTCTCTCCGCTGGACTTGCCTTCGGGCCCCGGCGGGGTTATAGCACGGCGGCGGCGTGATGTGCAACCGGGTGACCTAACGCATGCTCCCGGTATATCGACGTCGTCCGCCGTGTTTTTCAGTCAGCGAGCGATAGGGTTGCCGGCGGTCGCAGTGAGCGTCGAGCGAGAGAGAAATACGCCAGGCCGAGTGAGTGAGCAATTGCAGCCAGGACTCGGCTAGGTTGGGCGGCTGCCGTCAAGTCGGCACGGTGTAGAGTGGATGACAGAGGGGCCGGAATCCAAGCAGCCGATAGCGAAGCTCACGAGCGGGTGAGAAGCCGGCAACGGGGAGTTATGGTAGTGCCCAGGTGGATACGCTTGGGTGGCGGAACTGCGTAAGTAGCGGTCGCACCGCATGAACACGCCGGGTTCGATTCCCCCACTCCCCGCTACACAATACCTCGTAACTAGAAAGGGAGGTGATCACGATGCAAGCGACGCCTATGCCCGGTGGTACGGGAAAAGCGTAGGCGGTGTGCCCCGCCGGCCGACTGGTTATCCAGAGGCGGCCCGAGTGATAATAGATGGACGGGTTCGACCCCTGCCGGGGCCACTGAGTGAGCAGCGTTCCACGCGACGCCACCAAAAGCGCGGCGGGTGGAGGCTAGGCCGGGATGCCATATCAATCCGGCGGTGTGCTACGTGGCGGAAACGGAGCGAACGCACTCAAAAACTGTGACGCAGGCAGTTCCGGGTTCGACTCCCGGCGTAGCCACTTAACGAAACTCTTTTTGACACGGAGGAAACCATGAGCGACCGAACACCAGGACCACGACAGGTTCGTAGATTCGATTCCGCGCAGATTGTGGTATTAGGGGCACCGCGCGACGGCCGACGCGAACTGATTGGAACGTTTACAGGCGACAACAGGGAAGAGAATGCAGCACTGGACGCTGCCGGACCTGACTTGCTGTACGAGCTAGAGCAGCTCGTCGAATGTGTAGAGGGGCAAGGCTGGCACCGGTCAACGACTGAGGCCGCTCGTGCTGCTATCGCCAAAGCTACACCCTAACCCGAGGAAACCATGAAAAACCTGAATGAAGAAATCAAGGCCGCTATCGACAAGTCTTTGCCCGCAGAGGTTGGCGACCGGCTGAAACAACGGTTGTCGCAAGCTTGCGATACGGAGTTGGAACTCAAGGGCACCAGAAAGCTGTTGGAAGAAAAACGGAATGAGGTCGGTGCCCTGACGAAGATCGTGAATCAGGTCGGCAGCCTGAACAAACGTGAAAACGACCTACGCAACCGCGAAGTCGAAGTTGAACAAAAGCAACTTCGCATCGAACTCGTCGAAGCAAAAGCGAAGGCTGCCGAAGACAAGGCGGACGCGATTCACAGACTCGTATCAACCGTCTTCTCCAACCGACGTATCGTTCACGAGGTGAGGCGCAGTCAACCTGGGCAGCCCGATGAGTACGGCAACAGGCCGATAGAATATAGCGAAGAAACACACACCACGCACGAGGAGTGAGGAAACCATGAACCCCAGAGAACACATAACTGACTATGGCGGAACGCACCTACCCGAGAACCGTCGCTACATGGTAGCCGAGCCGGCGGCCGCCCCTGAACCGAAGACTGACTACGTCAGCCCAGCAGAGGTCGCCGAGATGGCAGCGGCAGAGCGGCTCGCGACTGACCTGGGCCGCGGGATGGAGATGCTGCCAAGTCCCTTCACCGACATTGTAGGCATGGTGCGTCACAAGGCTGAGTATGCCCAGGAACATCTACAAAACGTCATCGACGAACTAACACAGGGCCGGAAGCACGTACCTGCCGGGCTGTACACGGTGATGGTCGCGATCAAAGCGTGCCGGAAGGCGGTCGAGTGACCCCCGCTTACACCGATCCAGTTTGGGAGCTAACGCCCGAGGAGATTGCCGCGTTGCGGGATGAGGCGGGGGCAGAGCGAGCAGACCAGGAATTACACGGAGAAAGCGATGAGCACGACGACTAAACAAGCACGAGCCCGGCTGTCCGTTGACGGGAGCAAGATCCTGATTTGGGGGTACAGCGAAGAGCTGTTGGAATTTATGCACTCGCTGCCCTCGGCGCGATTCCATCGTGCACAAAGCCAGTGGTCCTGCGATACCACGCCCGCAGCAGCCTGGCGGGTGTGGCGACGCCCGGAGTTCCTGGGGGCGTTGAGCGATGGGATTATCGGGATTGCTAAGAGTTTTCAGCGTCGTGTCATCGACGAGCGGTTGGATTCGTTCTTTTTGCAACCACCCGTACAGAAAACAAAGGCATGGCGACACCAGGTCGACGCATTCTGGTTCGCGTCGTACGCTGAGACCGCGATGCTGGCGATGGATATGGGGACGGGTAAGAGCAAGGTGGCCGTCGACCTGGTGGTCAACTGGCGGTGTAACATGGTCCTGATCCTCTGTCCGAAGTCAGTGATCCCCGTATGGCGCCGGGAGTTCAGGATTCATGCGGGCGAGGATGTGATGATCCTTGACAAGGGCAGCGTCACCCGCAAGACAGCCAACGCTCTGTTGTACCGGGAGAAACAAAGCCGGACCATCGACCGGTGCGTTATCGTCATAAACTACGAATCGGCATGGCGACCCGCGTTTGCAAATTGGTCGTTGTCGGTACCGTGGGATTGCGTCATCTTGGACGAGTCCCACCGGGTAAAATCTCACAAGAGCAGCGTAGCAAAGTATGTAGCGAAGCTTGGGAAGAAAGCAAAGCACAGACTCTGCCTTACCGGTACCCCGTTGCCTCACTCACCACTCGATGCGTTTGGGCAATACCAGTTCCTTGACCCAGGGCTGTTCGGCACGTCATGGCATCATTTTTCCAACCGATACGCCCTGAAACAAAATGCGTCGATCCCGCAGCAGATCACCGGGTATCAGAATCAGGAAGAGCTGACTCACAAGTTCGGTCTGCTCGCCTATCGGGTCGAGGCCGAGGACGTGTTGGATCTCCCCGCGGTGCAGCACCATGAGCGTGCGTGCAGTCTGGAGCCGAAGGCTAAAAGAGCCTACGACCAGCTTCATCGCGACTTGATTACCGAGGTAGAATCTGGGGTGGTCACGGCATCAAACGCCCTGGTAAAATTGCTGCGGCTGCAACAATGCACGTCCGGGTTTCTTGTCGAGGATGAGACGAACGTCGTGCATGAGATCGATACGGCGAAAGCAGAACTTTTGCGTGAACTATTGGAGGATCTCAATGAGCCGATCGTCGTATTCTGCCGGTTTGTACACGACCTGCTAGTTGTAAGAGAGATTACCGAGAAGCTGAGGCGGCAGTACCACGAGGTATCGGGTGCGTACAAGGACCTTACGGACGACGCGACGATGTTGCCGGACACCGACATCCTCGGTGTCCAGATTCAGGCCGGTGGTGTCGGGATTGACCTGACGCGGGCCCGGTACGCGGTGTACTACTCGATCGGGTTCTCGCTGGGCGATTATCTGCAATCGCTCAAGCGACTGAACCGGCCCGGGCAGACCCGGCCAGTGAACTATTACCACCTGATATGCGAAGGCACGGTCGACCGGCAGGTGTACCGGGCACTCGCGAAGAAAGAGGATCTTGTTAACGCGGTTCTGAAAAACTTGAAAGGAGGTGGTTGATCATGGGCGAGATCGCGGATGCAATGATCGATGGGGCAAGCTGTGCTCATTGCGGCGTGTTCTTTGTACAAGATCACGATTATCCCGTACTATGTCAAAAGTGCTACCGGAGTGCAAGCAAGGCAGAACGCGATGGATTACAGCAAGCTATTCACAAAGAACTTTGAAAGGAGGTGGAGTGTGAGTATCGTCGACAGTCTAGTCGGGCTCGATTCACAGGAATGCAAGGAAATCCTTGCGTCTCTTGAGGCCGAGCATAAACTACGGATGAAAACCTTAAAGGCCTTCATCGCTGCAAAAGTCGCCGAGGAAGAAGCGGAAGCGGACACGTCGGACTTCGCCGAGGACGAAGAGAAAGGAGATGGCGCCGATGACCCCAACGGACCGTATACCCCAATCAGCTAGCCCGTTGCCCGACGATCTGCTAGAGCGCTTCGTCGTCCTAGAGCACCGTCGACATCGTCTCGAAGCGGAGCTGGACGCGACGAAGAAAGCAATAGCAGACATCCAAGAACCATTGCTCGAAGAGTGGGGCGAGCGGGGCGTCAGTCAGGTGAAGGTGGACGGGCTGACGGTTCACCTGAAGACGCTGTTCTATTGCGGGAAACGAGGCGAGGTCGAGACCGCCGCTATCTGTACGGTACTCAAGGAACAAGGGCTTGGCTCGATGGTCAAGCTGGGGTACGTTGCGGCGAGCGTCAAAGCCCGTGTCAAAGAATGGGTCGACCGCGACAAAGAACGAAAGGAGGATGACAACGAAAGCTACGTGCCGGACGAAATAAGCAAGTGTTTTCGATTCGGCGAAACGACAAGCGTCGCTTCGCGACGTGCATAAACGGACCAGAAAAAATGGATGGACTCGATAGATTAACAGACAAGGTTCCAGGTCTGGAGAACTTGTGTCTTCGGAAGTGGGAATTACGTACCCCAAAGCCCTGCGTCTATTTTCTTGTCAGAAACGGAAAGGTCGTATATGTAGGTCAATCGAAAGCACTCGAAAGTCGACTGTCGTCCCATGTGGCCGATAAGTGTTTTGATTCCGTGCAGTATTTGGAAATGAAAGAATACTGGCCATTTTGCAAGGCAGAAATTTCCAGGATAGAGGCATGGTTCATATTGCTGTTGCAACCAAAATACAATCGGCAAGCAGCAACTCCATCCGGCCGGGCGTCGTTAGTAAGTAAACTAGGAAATCAGTACGTTTTAGAAGAAAATGGAGGAAACACTTTCAGAATTATTGGACCATGGGATGGGAGCAACTGGCGTCATGGTACGGTCAATTCTATGTTTGATATTTCGATGTTACCATTTCATTTCACGAAGGACAAAGACCAATGACCAAGAGCAAAGAACTCGTTACCCTGGACAAAGCACAGTTTCCCGCGCTCGCCGATGGAGGGGCAGTGCTCGAGCGGATCAAGCAGAACCTCGGCGGCGAAGAGATTACGCCGGCCGACTTGATGAGGATCAAGGTCCCGACCGGCGGGGCCACGACCTGGAGCGTCCCGACAGCGGACGGGGATGAATCGTGTAAGGAACTTGAGGGTGTGATTATCCACACGAGTCGCCGGCGGGCGTTCTGGGAGAACACCAACCCAACCGGGGACCCGCCAAATTGTGCGAGCACAGATTGTATTTGGGGCGGCGGTAAGCCTGGTGGCCGGTGTGCCGAGTGCCCGAATAATGAATGGGGATCGGCGATCAAACAGGATGGCTCGGCGGGCAAGGGAAAGCGGTGCAAGGAGGGTCGTATGATCTTCTTGTTACGAGAAGGCAGGCACCTGCCCGATCTTGTCGTAGCCCCGCCCGGAAGCCTCAAGAGCATGAAGCAATATCTCCTGGCCCTGGCCAGCATCGATGCGCCCTACTTCGCTGTTCTGACCAAGCTCGAATTGACCGGCGATAAGAACGAGGACGGTTTTGAGTACGCATATATTACACCCACCAAGATCGGGTTCCTCGAAGAGGAAACGGCCAAGGCGGTCAGAGAGTACGCGACGAAACTACAAGCTGTCTTCGCAGCCGCGGTCGTTGAACAGGCGGATACGTCAGACGTATAGCGACCGGGTGGCATGGATCGAGGGGTGCGTGTTCTGCACGCACCCCTCGGGCAACGACGGAGCAACAGCATGAGCACGGCGGCCGATTCACGGATCTTGCAGGCGGCCCTGGAGTTCGCCGATCGCGGTACGCCGGTGATACCGGTCAATGAAAAGAAACCGTATCACCGGGACTGGCCCAATCGGGCGACGACCGACGAGAATACAATCATCGGGTGGTGGGCAGAGAACCCGGGGGCAAACCTGGGCGTCCTGTGCGGCGAGAAGAGTAGCATCGTCGACATGGGGGTCAACCAGGTCCCAGATGGCCGGACGGTACTCTTGGATATCTTCAGCGGCGAACTACCGACGACGATCGCTTTTCAGGCGACCCGCGGGCCGCACTACTGGTTTCGATGGCGGCAGGGGCTGCCGCCGAAGGCCAGATATTTCATCGGTGACAACTCACTGGAAATCATCCCCGGCAATCGACCGGCCCAGGTCGTCGTGCCGCCAAGTGTTTTCTTCGGTGAAGCCCGGCAGTGGCTCGAAGGCTGCTCGCCGGCCGAGGCTGAACTAGCAGAGATCAGCGACGGAGCCCTCGCCCGGTTGGTAAATTGGGATGGTATGGGTATCGAGGAAATCAGGCGTGGTGCTGGTAAGATAGCGAAGCCAGACGAATACTGGCAGCAGGTTGCCGGGGGCGTGGACCAGGGACAACGGAATCAGGCGGCAACAGAACTCATCGGGAAGGTGCTCCGGATGATCGACGCATTTGACAATTCAGCGGTCGCAATTCAGTGGGAGATGATCCAGGGGGTGAACCAACGCAACAGGCCACCGCTGAGTGACCGAGAATTGAAGACGACGTTTGACTCGATCCTCCAGAGAGAACGGCGCCAACGGACGGACACGACGCATGAGGCGGCATTCAGCAGGCAGGTCAGCCGCGACCCGGAGACCGGGCGGGTGACGTCCGAGAAGTGGCGGCTGGTGACGATCACCAGCGACCCGCCGCGGCATAAACTATTCTCCCCGCTATGGGAGGGGCCGATTATCCTGACGTCCCGGGAACTGCGGGTGCCCGAGTCGATCTGCCTTGCCGCTTTAGACCAGCGGGGGGTGTGGGTACCAGGCACGTTCGGCAAGCAGTGGAAGGGTGACAAGAAAACGCCGTCACTGGCCGCCCAGCTCGTCGAGTCGCGGGAAGAGGAAGAGGATGCGGACGAAGCTCGGCGCCCGTTTGTCATCGCCGAGCACCTTTATTCAGCCATCACTGACTCACCAAAGGCCATCGGACCCGAAGGCGAATTCGACTCTCGTGGATACCCCATGGTGACTGATGAAGGCGACTACGTGTTCAAATTCTCCGAAATCTGGCGTCCGATGCGTAGATCAGACGACAAAGTGTTGCGCTATGAGCTTACAGCACTGCTCAGGGAGATCGGCGCGGAGCATTTCTGGCCGAGGATTGCGGGCGCCGCGACCCGTAGAACTAAGGTAAACGCTGAGGCAATGGTTTTCCTGAAGAGAAAGTTGCAGGGCGACAAAAGTTAAGATAGGTAGTTAAGCACGCGCAACGCGAGTTATATATAGAGACCGAAAAGTGTTTTATAGCAAAACCTAAGTGTGCGCGTTGCGCGTGCTTGTAAACCCATACGCTGTATAGAGCTACGAGGTACACGCATGATAGCCGGTTCGCGTTGCGCGTTGCAAAGTGCGCGTACGATTGGGGGGGCGGGTACAGGGAAGACCCGCGAGCTGATCGAGATCGTCGCCAAGCTGCTCGACCGGCTTGGTGACCCGTACCAGATCGGGTTCGTATCGTTCACCCGGGCCGCCCGCCAGGAGGCCGCCGAGCGTGCGGCCATCGTATTCGGGCTCAACGCCCGGGAACTCATGCAAGGTGCCGGGTGGTTCCGGACACTCCATTCGGTGTGCTATAGGCTCCTGGCGTCGACTGCGAAAGCAGTTGACGCAGACTCAAAATGGCTGGCTGAGACGTTCGATCAACAGATAGCCGGGGGGGTATCAACCACGAGCGAGGAGCTAGCAGAGTGGAACATCGGGCAGACGGACGTCGACCGGGCATTGAACCTCTGGGGGTTGGCACGCAACCGCCTGATGCCGGTCGAGCCATTGTGGACTTTGGCCCGGCAGATCGACGCCAGTACCCCCGACCTAGCTGAGGTCGAGCGGATCGTCGAACGGTACGAGCAGGCCAAGCGTCTGGACGGCCGATGCGACTACACCGACATGCTTGCTCGTTTCGCCGGCTACCGGTTCGATATGGATGGGCCGGCTGAGACAGGGGTTGAGGGGGACGTGCCGGGCATCCAAGCGTGGATCCTGGACGAGGCCCAGGACACGAGTCCACTGGCCGGCAAGGTGTTCGATCGACTGATCTCCGCACCCTCCGTCCGGTGGGTGTACCTGGCCGGTGACCCGATGCAAGCGATTTTCACGTTCGCGGGCTCGGATCATCGGGTGTTTCTCGACTGGCCGGTGGTCGCCGAACGGACGGCAAAGAAATCCTGGCGCTGCCCCCGGCCGATCCTGGACCTGGGGGAGTTGATCTTGAAACGGTGTTCTGATTATTGGGACCGGGGCATCGCACCGGCAGACCACGAGGGCTCGGTCGAGAGGATACACTTACAAAAAGTCTTGGCCGGCATCCGGCCCGACGAGTCGTGGTTGGTCCTCACCCGGGCCCGGTACATGGCCAACTCGATCAAGATGGAACTCGATCGGCGGGCCGTGCCCTGGCACCCCGTCAAGGGCAACGGTGGGTGGAACGCACCAAAACGCAACGCGGCTACGGCGACCCTTATATCAATGGAGCGGGGGGCACCGATCGGCGCCGATGAATGGCCGGCGGTGCTGTCGTACGTGAAAATGGATCGGAAGATCAATGGCCAGACGTTGTTGATCCGGGGCACGAAAGCAAAATGGGCGAAGATGAAGCGGGCTGACTTCGAGGAGATCGGCCTCGTCCCACCGGCACGGTGGGACGACCTCGGTATCACCAAAGAACTCGCCGAACTCATTACATCAGGGCAGTGGCGCCAGCGCGAGAACCTACTCGTGCCCTACGCCGCCCGGTACTACGACGCTGTCCGCGATTGGGGCTACCGGGCGCCCGAGGAGACGAAGGTCCGTGTCGGGACGATCCATTCGTCCAAAGGGATGGAGGCGGACAATGTGCTCTTGCTCACCACGACGACGGCCCGGTGTGAGAAAGCGGCGATGGCTGACACCGGGGCAGCGGACGCTGAACACCGGGTCTGGTACGTGGGCGTGACCCGGGCCCGAAAGAAATTGTACCTAGCCCGCGAGGACGCGGTCGAGCGCGGGCAGAGAATCGAGTACGAAATGTGAGACCGGGTTGACGGGCTTGGGGCGAAATGGTAGATTGCCGGGTATGACTCACCTAACGATACGAAATCGACGCTCCGTCCCCGGGCATTCTACGGGGTTCACCCCCTGTTAGGTGAGTCAACCGGGGCGGGGCTTTTCTGTTGGTACGACCATGACCTGTCCCCACGATTACGAATCGTACAACGTACCCGCCGGCGAGCTATTGAAGTGCCGCTTGTGCGGGGCCTGGTGGGACGGGGAAGGGTGGCCTGAAGCTAAAGCGCCTCGTACGCACCCGGCCTTTTTTGATACCCCGAAAAGTTTGCTGTATATAGGCAAAATCATTGATGGCAAATGAAGCCCACAATACTGCTGCCATCGTCCGGTATCTCCGCCGGCTAAAAGCCAACGGAGAGCCGATATGGTGGATCAAGATCCACGGGTCCCCGCAGCAAGTGGCCGGCGTCCCCGATCTTTTGATCTGTCACCGGGGCCAGTTCGTTGCCCTCGAAATCAAGAGCGATGTTGGCCGCGAGACGAAGCTCCAGATTTATCGCATAGACGAGATCCACGGTGCCGGGGGCACGGCTGAGGTCGTCCGATCGGTAGAGGACGTGAGTGCGATTCTGTTCGATAACTACGAACCCTACAGGAGTGAATTATGAACGCGCAAGAGCGTATAGAGAAAGCGATCTATGAGTTTAACGCCCGCCCCTGCCGTAATAGCGCGAGCGACGTTTCCGCTGGTTGCCGGCCAGCGTTCGGCACGAACGCATACCACGCAGCCCTTGCCGAACACCTCGCCGCGGTACTGCCGGTGACGTTTGATGCCGTAATGGGAGCAGTGACCTACTATGGCGACCGCGAAAACGTAGATGTCTATCTTCGCTGTCATGAAGGTGGTAGCGGCTCGATCCGCTTTGATGACACTACCTTGATAAGCTGGCCACCCAGCAAGACCCCCGGCAAGACAATCATTGAAGCTATCAAGGCTGCGACGACACCCGAGCCGACTGCGGCAGAGCGATTTAACCGCCTAACTAAGGCGATGGATAAACGAACCATGATGGTGACACTCAGCGAGGAAGAGCTTGAAGACATCATGGCAATCCGCAAGGCACTGGACCCTAACCTAGGAGTGAGACATGGACAAAGAACAGATTGAGAAAGTGATGAATAAGTTCTTCGACACATTAGACCCTGACAGACGTGAACGACCGTATGGGAACATGGGGCCGAGAGCACGGGCATCCCTCGCCGAGCAGATCGCCGCGGTACTGCCGCCAACTGTTGATGCGTTGGTGGGGGTGCTAGGTGAGTACAAGAGGCAGAACCCGAACGCATTTAGCATCGGACTATTTGCAGATGGTAGTGGCTCGGTACGTGATCTGAATTTCATAACAGTTGGCCCACGTTGGCCACCACGCGACAACCCTGGCGAGACAATCATCGAAGCCCTCAAGGACGCGATGCCGCCCGAGCCGACTGAGAATGAAAAATGCACTGGCCGCGCTTCGGTGTATTGCCTCAGTTGTTAAAGCTGATATGGCCATTGAATTCGCGACCGTACGTCGGGTACTGGAGAAGTGATGGAAGACATCATGATAACCCTGCCGTTGCCGCCGACGGTGCTTAGTGCTAACGCGAATCCACACAGGATGGTCAAGGCTCGTGCCACGAAAAGCTACAAGGCGGCTGCCTACTACAGTGCCTTGGACGTCATCAGCCGGAATCATATCCCAGTGCCGTTCGACGAGATCGTGATTTATCCGACGTTCTTCTTCCGCCAAGGCGCACGACGGGACCGGGACAATTGGGCGCCGGCCTTGAAAGCCGCCCAGGACGGGATTGCGAAGGCTGGGTTTGTAAAAGACGACACTACGGCGACGACGATGCCGCCCGAAGGGAAAGTCGCCCCGGACAATCCACGAGTGGAGTTGGTTATTACGGAAGCCACTGGAACCTTGTCATGAGCATAGAAGACATACTGAAATGGCTCAGGGAAAGAGACGGTCAACTCACCGTGAAAATACACCCACGTACAGGCAACACCGTGATACAGTTGGAGTCGCGATTGTCGGCTAACAGCGATCACCGCGGGACCATAATCGCGATGATAAGCAAATACAAACTGAATCGTTCGCGCGTTGACGTGCTCAGTACAACACTTGTGCGTATGATTCATGAGATTGAATCTGTCGGAGCCCCGTCATGAAACCCAAGCAATGCCCCCAAGGGGCGAAAGGAAACACGATGAAAAAGAAAGTCACAAAAAAGAAAACGGCCATGGAACCACGGATGACGCCCCTGGCTGTAGAGCACGACCTATCGGTGTTTGCTGATAGTGAAGACGACAGGTACGCACTCTCACAAGTAAAGTACGATGCCAACGAAAAATGTCTGGTTGCAACGGACGGGAGGATCTGTGCCGTGGTCCCACTGGACGCCGGGCCACAGGATATGCTGATTGCTGCCGACGCTCTGTCTAGGGCGATGTGTGAAGCAACCCCGGGACATCTAGCGGGCATCAAGCAAGCTGATGGCACGGTGACTGTCGAGTCAGATGCAGGCCGGACGGTACGCGATGCCGGGGAGCAAGGCGGCAAATGGCCGTCGTGGAGAGTTTTGTTTTCCTTGTATGTTCCAACGGCGACGATGTTCAGCGTTGCCCCACGGTTGCTGAAAGCGCTGGCCGAATACGCGATAGCCTGCGAACAAGACAGCATAGATATAGGCTTCGCTGTGAATGAACACGCGGTGGTGGATACCGGCATTCACTGGCGTGTAGGAGAAACAGTCGGCGTGCTGATGCCACGGGGCAAGGACGACCTGGAACCAGAGGAGTTGTCGCAACAGTTACGGGCACGCATGACAACTGCTCTTGAAGCCTTGAGGGGCGAGGAGACGTGATGGACACGTTGTTCAACGATCTCGTAACGACTCGCAAGCCGCACAAGTGTTTCGGTTGCGAGATCGTCTACCCGGCTGGCACGCGGATGAGGCGGTGTGTTATCAAGGACGGGGAGTTGTTCACGACATACCACTGCCCGGTGTGCAACGAGGTGTCGCGAGACTGGGACGACGGGGATTGGCTGTGTATCAGCGCGGGCGAGACTCGTTCCGGCGACGAGAGACTATGGAACGGTATCCGCGACAAACAAGCAGCAGACAAGGAGCCTACCGATGCCTGAGCCTATCACCCCCCCCGAGATCGCCGAGTGGACGGCCGCGTGCGACGGCCCGCTGATTATGCCAAAGCAACTCAATCAGTTTACGGCCCTCGCCCGCAACGCCATGCCCCGGCTGCTTGCCGAGCGGGAACAGTTGAAAAGAATTGAGTTGGCTGCACGGGTCGCCCTTGAGACTTGTCGGGCGTCTATGAAGCCACTCGTCCGCGATGGGGTACATGCACAAACAACGAACTCAGCGGCAGAGCAGTTCGCGGCGGCTTGGCGCGACTTGCGGAACGCTATCCGCCAAACAGGAGACCCACGATGAACGCTGACCCGATTACCCCAGAAGAAATCGCCGAATGGACGGCCGCGTGTAAGACAACCAACAACATGGAGATGTGCGACTTCACTTCCTTGGCTCTTGATGCCCTCCCCCGGCTGCTTGAACGGGTGAGGGAGTTGGAAGAAGAGTTACACGGTGTAGCCGACCTGGTGGATGACGTTCTTTACGACCCAACCTTTCATCCCATCAATCGGACCACCGGCAAGGAAGTACGCGGCAACGACTTGTATCTACAGGATCACCCAGTCCAAGATCAAAACATGCCGGCTCTGCGAGCGTGGTTCGTGGAGTTTCACAAGAAGCTATCCACCAAACAGGAGACCCCCGATGACCCCTGACCAACTCACAAAACTCGAAGCCCGCTACACCCCGACGACTGATCGGCCTACGGAGCCGGGATGGTATTGGGTCGAGGGTGGTAATGGCTGGTTTACATTCGTCCTCGTATGGATGAATGATACTTGTGATGGAATCCTGCGTACAGACGGTGGTGTTGGTATGCCAATTACCAACGACTACGACGATTGCACCTGGACCGGGCCCATTGACCTGGACGCGATGCTGGAGGTTGTGCTGCAGGCGAAACGATTGAACCGAGAAACACTTTTGCTGGGCCTGGTAACAGAGGAACGTGACGAAGCATACGCGGTTATCCGCGAGATGAAGGACGACGACAATCCGGACTTGTGGGGGAGTCTCGTTAAGCAGCGCGACAAGTCCGTAACCGAGGTGAAGCGGTTGCGAGAACAACTCACAGCCGAGCGGGCGATCGTCAGTTGGTACGAGTCGGACCACGGCGATTGCGAGCCCGACGACCTCCCCGAAGAGTTGCGAGACTTGATGGACGCGGCGAAGGGAGGTAAGTGATCGTGTCAACCTACGACAATCCGAAGAGTAAGGTGAGTACATTCCGAGGACACAGAATCCACAAGGAAGACGAAGAGTGGTTTTTTTCCGACACTAATGAACTCGTGTCTACTTCATGGAAATCGCGTCCCTGTGGGTATTGCAATATCGCCAACACGTCGGAGGGATACGACGGTTGTATCGGACCGCTGCCCGGCGTGATGAATGCCTGTTGCGGCCACGGCGAGTCGAACCTTGCATACATACAATTTACTGTGGGATTGACGCTACGGGGCTTCATGGCCCGTTGGGTCGGTCTTGCAATGAGGGAGGTGAATGATGTTTAGTTCGTTTCCTGGTGAGACAAAGAAACGTCAGCGGCAGAACATAAAAAGTTGCTGCCGTGACCACCTAGAACAATGGAGTTGCGATTGCAGTTGGGGTTGCCCGCTTTGTTGGGTGAGTTTTCGTTGTTCTGAATGTGGATCGTCATATAGTTCAAAGAAAGCCGCGGAAGCGGAGAAAGGACAGTGAACATGGCCGAAGAAATTAGGGTGATTAGGGTCATTGGCTGTCGTCAAGGTAAACAAGGGAATTGCCCGCACACTAGAATGTACAGCTACGAAGATGAGCCAACATTGGGTTGTGTATACAAGTACGGTCCCCTTCCAGAGGCAGGATTCCCAGAATGGTGTCCTCTGCCCCTCGGCGGACAGAAAGCCGCCACGGCGGAGAAAGGTGAGTGACATGGATGCAAAAGCGATGGAGGCTGTATGTGAGATCCTCCGCAGCGGCGACGAGCATTCGCGTCTTGCGGCAACGGTTATCAGCCAACTCCGCACGGAGAACGCGGGGCTGCGGCAAGATACCATCCAGTTGCTGGAACGAACCCAAAAGAAACTGGAAAGAATTTTGAGTGACCACCACGATATTGTCGGTGCTTTGTCCGCGATACGGCATACACTTATTGAAGCCGCTGAGGCGGAGGGAGGTGAAGCAAATGCCTTGCGATAATGAAGTACAACAAATCAGGTACCGAGGTAGGCGATATACGTTTCGATACTGGGCTTCAGCAGATCAATGGATACCAGTGAACCAGAATGGTAGCCTACGAGCATCGCCGGTACCTCGGGAAGCGTGGAATGCTTTGTGGCGAGTCTTGGCAGCCGCCGAGGACCCCGCGACATGACCACGACCTGCTACCGCTGTGCGACGTTTCCTTGTACGTGCCGTGACGGCCTGTCCTGCTACCTCGGCAAGTGCGAGGACGTGCTGCCTACGTTGCCGGCGGCGTCGGTGCAGTGCGTGGTGACGAGCCCACCTTACTGGGGCTTGAGGGATTACGGCGTCGACGGGCAGATTGGACTTGAGCCGACCCCCGAAGAGTATTGCGAGAAGATGGTGGCGGTGTTCAGGGAGGTTAGGCGCGTGTTGAGAGACGACGGGGTGCTTTGGTTGAACATGGGGGACGGGTACGCGAACAGCGGCTCTGGCAGTCGAGACCCAGAGCGATGGCCCAAACAGAGCCGTAACGACCACCGCGTCGACCACCCGCGAATGTCATCGAACCTCAAACCCAAAGACCTCATCGGCATGCCCTGGATGCTCGCGTTCGCGTTGCGTGCGGACGGCTGGTATCTGCGGAGCGACGTGATTTGGCATAAGCCCTCACCTATGCCAGAATCAGTAACTGACCGACCGACAAAAAGTCACGAGTATATTTTCTTACTAACTAAGAAGGCTAGGTATTTTTATGACAACGATGCTATCCGGGAACCGCACAGTGAGGCTGGACTGAAGCGGGCGGCGTGTCCGAGTGGAGCCGGGTTTGCAACATCGGGGAGCTATCACGATCACAGTGATGACCTGATTGTTGGGCAACGGATAGGTTCGCCAGGATGTCATCCCCTCGGCCGCAACAAGCGCACCGTCTGGACCGTCCCGAGCCGCAGTTTCCCGGGCGCCCACTTCGCCACGTTCCCCCCAGACCTGATAGTCCCGTGCATCCTGGCCGGCACGAGCGACAAGGGGTGTTGCCCGGAGTGCGGGGCGCCGTGGAAGCGGGTTACGGACAAGACGCGGGTGCGGACACGGCCGGGCCACAACTCGAAATCATACGACCGGACCACCGGCGAGACCACCGACGACAGTATCGAAAAGCCGTGGCGTGACCGTGCTGAGATAGGCAACCGCGACCCAGGCCGACACGTCACCGAGACCCGGACCGTGGGGTGGGAGCCCGGCTGCGAGTGCTCGCCAAAACCGGGGACGCCCTGTTGTAACGTGCCCACGTTAGACCCGGTGCCCTGTGTCGTCTTGGATCCGTTCCACGGCGCCGGCACCACCGGCATGGTCTGCCGCCAACTCAGCCGGCACTACGTCGGTATCGAACTGAACCAAGAATACCTGGACATGAGCCTGCCACGGCTGCGAGCGGGCTACGAGTCCACGAAGCAAGTAACCCAACCCACCGGACAGCTCGGGCTGTTCGACGAACAGAAAGCGAGGGAGTGATGTACTGCAAATCATGTAGCGAGGGCGACGAACCCGTGCTGCTCGACGTTGACGGTGTGCTCTGTAGCGTATCGGGGGAGCCCGGATGCTGGGGTCACAGCTACGAAGATACTTGGTGGCCGTGCCAACGCAAAGCGGCCGAAGAGCATGCCGTCGTCGCCGCTGCCCGCGACGTGCTCGCAATTTGGGATGCGAATGAGTGGGCCGAGGTAGCGGAAGGCGGCGAATTGTCCGAAGCAATCGCGACGTTACGCCAAGCCGCGAAGGCGGCCGAACAGAAAGCGAGCAAATGAGAATCTGGCTCATTGAAGATCACGACGACTGCCGTGCAACACTGTTGGATGAACTCAAAGAAATCGCACCGGATGCTGTAGTGCAGGGCTTTGCCAGTTGCGGAGCCGCAGTTAAAGCAGTTTCCCGACCGGATCTTATTATCGCCGACGCGACACCGCTGGATGCCGGCTTTCGTGTTATCGCAGAACGCCACCCGGATGCCAGGATCGTGGTGTATTCTTCGGTGCTTGTCGAGCCGTTCCTGTCTGGCGCCGCCAAACACATCAGGGAGACAACGGGCGTTGACAGGATCCAGGTTGTTCCGTTGCTTGGCAGAGACGCAGACGCGAAGTTACGCAAGATTATTAAGCAGCCCCCGGCGGACGGGGAGAAGAAGAGCAAGTGAGCAAAATACTCTACTACAAAAACGGCCATGGAGTCCATGTCGGCGGTCCGTTTTCCGATCATTCACTCTGTGGTGACACGTTGGAGGGCGACCCAGGATTCGATATTGAACCAGAAGCAGCAGGCGGACACATGCTTGAAATCTCCGCACAACGTATCACCTGCAAACTGTGTCGCGAGGCATTGAAATACTGCCGTCGCGTGGACGCTGCGCAACGCAAACATATTGAAAGGCACCTGACCTCATGACCCCAGCCATCACCACCGACCCCGACGTCCGCGGCGGCGTGCCGTGCATAGCGCACCGCGTCCCGATGACGGATGTACTGACTCGCCTAGCCGATGGTCTCAGTCTTACTGAGATTGCGAAGGCAACAGACTGGCCGTTGCTTGGCATGATTGCCGCGATGCGAGAGCTTGCAGAACTCTACTCGCAGCCCCCCGAACCCAGTGCGTCGAGTTTTGAACGGGCAGCCATCGAACTAGTGCAAGCAACTGATGGCTTGTCGGTTGAGATCGAGGGTTCGATTCGCAGAGGCTCGCCGGCTGACAATGCATCTACACGACACATGGAGGCCGAGCGTAACTTTTGGATTCTTGCACGTAAAGCTGCAATCCTCGCAGCCACGAATGAGAAAGGAGCCAAGTGCTTCGACTGCGACTTAGACTACGAATGCCCCGCGTGGGCTGACCTTGTGATACCGAACGACACTTGGCGGTTGATTTCACCGGACGGAGAGGGCAACGGGCTCCTGTGTTTCAATTGCATGGTCGCCCGGCTGTCGTCCGTAGGGCTTGAGAACGTGCCCATGACGATTACGAGCGGCCCGTTTTCCCATCCCCCCGAGCCCAGTGCGTCGATCGAGGTGGCGGCGAGCGATATATGCCAATCTTTTGCAGATCGCGAGGATCACAACACCCATTACTATGATCCGGCTATAGCCAATGTTCAGCATATCCTCACGCGCCACTTTGGCCAGCCGTCGCGGGCAGAGCGAGCGTGTCAATTGGTTCAGGAGCATGCGGACAGTTGGTATTTTGACATAGGTGTTGACAGCTATTGTGTGTGGGGCGTGGATGCGGCTGACTTTGACACTAGCATGCTAAGCCAGGCCAGCGACTTTGTAACCGCAATCCTCCGGGCAGCGGGGGGGGAAGGAGAGGGAGAGTCATGAGCGAGGTTGATCCATGTTGGTTGGTAATACACTACCGAACCTATCAAGAACGGTGGCTACGGGCGATATGTACTACACGCGAGAATGCAGAAGCACGGAAGTCCATGGTGTCAAAGTGTATCGACGAAGAAAGTGAAGGATGCAAGCGTGGTGACCAGGTAGTTGTTGAACAAACTCAGCTAGACCACCTGTTCGGACATGGGATGATGTTCTAATCCTCCGTGCATCGGAGGAGGAAGGAAAGGACGATGCCTAAAGGCGACCACGACATGCAATGTGAGGAATGTGGGCGGCCCATAGATTTCGAGCGGGACATACGGTGCAAACAGTTGTGCCGCAGATGTCAGAAAGACCCGTCCGACGCTCGGGAAGAGCAACTCAGGGCCATTGAGGCGAACGTCGCTGCTGTCAAAGGTGCTTTAGCAGCCGCACGAGGGCAGCCTCTATGCACGGTTGCCGACAGCGGTTATCGGGCCCGTAGTCGAAACGGGGATGCGTGGGAAAACGGATGGGGGCAAGTGGCCCACGAGATAGATATGTGCGCAGCGGGGCGAGGCGAATGCTCGGGGTTATCGCCCCCGGCCGACGATCGGGTAGCGGAGTTGGAGAAGCTGATAAAAGCTGCATTTCTCGAAGGCCGCGGTTGGGGATTCAGTCTTCGTGAACGTAAGTCAGGTAATCCAGAATGGGAAGACAGTGAAGCAAAAGCCGCGCTCGACGCGCAGGAAGGTGGTGGACGATGCCTGAAATAGTTTACAGCGAAATCAAAGGCCGGAGTCGCAACCAATGCTATTGGCAGGATGATGTTGAGGCACTTGCTTTGGAGGCTGAGCAGCTCAAGACCTCGCCCCCGCCCGACGATCGGGTTGTGGAATTGGAGCAAGAGATCGAAGATGGTTGGGATACGTTGATGAACACTTACGACGGCGACAACAAGTGCGAGTTTGTCGACGACGAAACGACGATCGAACAAGTCAAGATCAGAGACGGGATTCAGCAATTTGGGGAGGTAGCTTATCAGTGGAGACAGGAACGAGACGACCTGAAAGACAAGGTCGATCGGATGGCGGAGTTGGAGGGCACGCCAGACAGGAAAGCCTACCTAGTGGCCGACGGGAAGTTAAATGTTTCGGAAACGCAAGCAGATGACGGCGTCAACCACTACAAATTCGTTCACGCTACGGCCGAACGGGAACGCGGCGCATCCAACGTCATGGCTGCTTTTGTGGATGCTCTGAAGTGGTTAGATGGTGAGCAGGTTGAAATCATTGTCTACCACAACAAGGCCGCGCTCGACGCGAAGAAAGGCGGTGAGTTATGAAGATCCCAACTGACGAACTGCTGGTTGACGCGAGGAACCATCTTCGGTGTTTGCCACCGCATGCGAACAAGCGATTGACGCCACTGTTGTTAAGGCAGTTAGCCGATAGAGCAGAGTTACTACAAGCCATCGTCAACACCCTGCCAAAATGCTGGCGGCTCGTTGATGGTGAGCCGGTGCAGGATTGCCCGGTGGTGTTGGGGATGGTGGTATGTGTTACCTGCCGCCGTCGCCTACGGGATGAAGGTCCACCGATCTGGCCGCCTGATCCGGGAGACGGCATGGTCGTAGGTGTGGCTATAGGCACCGATGGCGAGCAATATCTCACAATCGTAGAGCGTAGTGCGGAGGGCGGATTCGTCGATGTCAAGTGGGCGTTTACAAAGGACCCCAGTGAATGCGCCAACACCCGCGAGGCGGCCGAAGCGATGGCCGCGAGAAAGGGGGCTGAGTGATGAAAGAGAAGGACGACGGCTGTTATAGTTGCACGCGCGGCGAGCTATTGGCAGCGATGCGTGATGGCGCTGTTTTGTGGTGGGGCAAGTTTGGGCCGCATCTCCGGGACGGGGAGCGGCGTGAACTGCACCCGCGCCGCGACACCGTGCACCGATTGCTTCAGGGGGGCGTGATTGTTGAGACCGACGACGCCAACCAGGTGCAGCGTGAGTGCGGGATGGGCACATACCGGCTGGCGGCGAGAAAGGAACCCAGTGGATGACCTGGAATTACCGGATCGTTGAGTACGCTGATGGTACAGGATTCGGCGTACACGAGGTGCATTACAACCGGGCTGGCCGTGAAATCCGCATGACGAAAAAGCCGGCCGCGTTCGTCGGCGACTCGCCCGAAGAGGTTCGTAGTTCGCTGATAATGGCGAGGACGGACGCGGTGCGCCGTGCTGTGTTTCAAGAACCCAAACGATGGAGCAAGCGAAAGGAAGCTACGTGATGAACCGAACCAAGATCCCACGCTAGACATGTGAAAGTCAATATGGTAAAATGCGAGCAGCCGAGAGGTGGGCTCCCGGCTGCTCTAACCATAACCGAACTACAAAGGAGTTCAGTCATGTCTACTGTCAATTCTAACATTCCCATGTCTCAGCGAGCAAGGGCTAAGGGGAAATTTGCCCCAATGTTGAAGCCTCATATTTGCGTGGGGTGCAACGTAAGTTTTCAACCAAAGACATCAAAGCAGAGGTTGTGTTCAAGACGATGTCCACGAACAAACGGCCGATATATTGACCAGGCTGGTTACGTCGTCATAAAACAACCCGATCATCCGCATGCAGCATTAAGTGGGTGGGTTCGCGAACACACGGTCGTAGTGTGTGAAATGTTCGGGAGGAATCTATTGCCCGGCGAATTGGTTCATCATATCGACGGAGATCGAGCAAACAATTCGCCGGGCAACTTAGAGGTTGTAGGCTCGATAGCCTTACACCGTTTGAAACACAGAAAGTCTCCAAGCAACCTAAGGCTCCCCAATGAAGATAATCCAACGGTTATATGCGTATGCGGTTGCGGAGAGTCATTTCTGAAATTCGACAAGTGCGGACGTCCGCGAAGGTATGTGTCCGGCCACAATGGAAGGATCAATCATGGCTAGATCAGCAATTCCGTATGTCGATAAGGGCTGGCCCGTCGTGACCGGGTGTTCTCATTCTCACATCGGGTGTCTGCACTGTTACGCTGCTCGCTTAGCCGCGACCCGCCTGAAACATCTGCCGCAGTACAAGGGTTTGGCGACCAGGGAGGCTGGCAAATACCGCTGGACCGGTGAGATGCGGTTGAACAGCGACATATTAGACAAGCCGCTCCACTGGAAAAAACCCCAGAAGGTGTTCGTTGCGCAAACTAGCGACCTCTTTCACAAGGACGTTCCCTTCGACTACATCGACAAGGTGTTCGGCGTGATGGCCCTCTGCCCGCAGCACACGTTTCTTGTGTTCACGAAACGGCCGTGGAGGATGGCAGATTATGTTGGTGGGCGCCTGATGCACCGTGAGTACCGCAACGCATCAGTATTTGCACGAGCATTCGAGATTGCAGAAGCGAGTAATTGCGTTCCAGACGGGAGCACATGGGGCGAGGCTTACGAACGGGGCTGGTCGAAGTTTCGCTGGCCCCTGCCCAATGTCTGGCTCTACACCTCGGTCAGCGACCAGGACACCGCCGACGAGAACATTCCGCATTTGCTCCGTTGCCCCGCGGCCGTACTCGGAATCTCGTATGAGCCGGTGCTGGGGCCGTTGGAGATGCGGCTCTATCGTCCGGCGCTAGAGAGCCTGGTGGCGGCTGTTGCTGGCCGTCCCGCTTCTCATATTGAAAACCCCACACCCCCTGTCAATCATGTAATCATCGGCTGCGAGTCGGGCTCCGGACGTCGACCGTGCGAACTCGAATGGATCGAGTCGGCCGTCAAGCAATGCCAAGCGGCCGGGGTAGCCGTGTACGTCAAGCAGATGGAGATCGACGGCAAGGTGTGCTTGGACGTGAAGCAGTTTCCAAAGCACTTGCGGTTGAGAGAAACCCCGAAAGGAGAGTGAGCGATGTTGATTACGAGGAAAAAATTCAGCAAAGGGGGGACCTATTGGTTGGGCCCAGGCATGGCAGTCTGCCGGAAGGTCATCACAAAACTGTTTTGCATTCCTGTGACGTCGCGCGTGTTGTGGGTCGGCTTGTTTTCGATTCAAGGCGACAAGCGATATAGGGAACCATTAGAAGTGACTGGCGGTAGATTCTGGCCCATACTTCGATCGGACGTGATGCTTGGCAGGCAATACTACCATCCATTTCTCGACAAAAAGCTCACGCCCTACATCGGCAAGACCGTGTACATGGAATGCTGGTACGAGTGACCTGAAAGGAGAGTGCGATGGAATACTGGGTAAGCGTGCCCGTTACGGAAGCCAGTGGACAACAATGTTTTACCGTCGATGCTGATTCACCGGAGGAAGCAATCCGCAAGGTGAAGGATGGCAAAGGTAATTTTGAGGAGGAAGAGATTAAGGCCGACCTTTGCGACTTCCGCAATGCCACGGCAGAAGAGAATGTGTAACCCCGCATGACTGAACCACACTAACCACACTCGTACGCGTGTGGGACAAGCAACACGAGGAAGACGATCCATTGAGCGTAGAGCGGAAAATGCGGAGCTGCCGTACAGCGCATGCGGCGGTCGAATAAAAAAACCGCAGGTCGTGGGGCGTGGCGAGCCTTCCGCCAATCGTGTTGCCTGTGTGATATTGAAAGCCGGACTCGAAAGGAAAGTGTGATGGGCCGTAACGACAAGCGACCAGTGAGCTACACGGATTGGCGACGGCTGTACCACTCGGTTTCACGAAATCTTGGTTGGCATGTGTTTTGGTGCTGGCAACACAAGAGGCCCTTGCTGGATAGGTCTACCTGGATATTGTTGTATCGTCTGAATCGAATATGGGATCGCTTGCAAGTTGAGGGAGAAGTAAAGGATGAATCTTGGTGTGAAGCGATGTTTGAAATGATTTTCCACGAAAAGCCACCCACGTAACCGGACTCGAAAGGAAAGTGTGATGAGTGCTGATAATTGGGCTGTGTGCCCACAATGTTTGGCGAGAGCTAAGAAGAAATACGAAGCGAACGTGCTTGCTGTATCTGAAGCCTACGGAAAGATATCGGTTGAGCAGTTTGACAAACAGCGTGATACGCTAGGCGAACCGCCAACAGAAGACACACTTGAACCGACATTCCGAGAAGACTATGAATTCGGCATGACGCAAGATGGTGAATTCTACGCGACATATAACGGAAAATGTTCAGAATGTAGCTTCTCACATTTATTCAAGCATGCCGAACAATTAACGGTAGAAGAATAATGACCCCCCTCATCCCCACGCCCCACGAACTGCGCCAACTCAAGGCCGGCACGCTGCGCGCGTTTCTGCGGCCGATGGAACGGCCAGTGAAACATGCTTGCGATATGGAATTCAACGGGGGTGAATGGTTTCGATGCTTAGTAGATCAAAAATATCTTGACCACGAAAACATTCCATCATGGGTTTCACCCTTCGCCCCCGGCGACGTGATAGCGTGGCAAGAGGAATGGGAGAGAGTTTATGCGAATCGGTCTCGGATAGATCATCGGCAACTAACGGAAGGGGGGTTTAAGTGGGAGAAGCAACCTGCCTCCACCATGCCCGTCGAACTCGCGAGGTACACGAGCACGGTCGCGGAGTGCCGGCCGGTGGAACTGAGTGAGTTGACGATGAACGCTATTGAGAACCTTGGATTTTGTGTGGCATGGGATAAGCCGACTCCGTATGTGAGGGTCAAGAAGTTATTTGCCGACGACTGGCAAACCAACTACAAACTCCCGTTCGCGAAGTCGTGGGCGTGGTGGATTGACTTGAAAGGAACGCAATGATCTTCGACAAACCATCCGCGGAGATAGACCTTGCCGTAGCGAAGGCGGCGAGGATCAAGGCAGGTACGTTGGGCCTTGGTTCACCTGAAGAACAAAAAGCATGGCGTTCACGAACTCCCGAAGGCAGTGAATGCCCCGGTTGGATACGGTGGAACCCCAGCAGCAACATGACTGACGCATGGGAAGCGGCGGAAAAGGTAGGGCTGCTCTCCCCCCAGGGACACCAAGGATTCTTACACGGTTCAATAGACGATGGCTACGTGGTAGCTGTACGTTCTGGCAAGTTGTATGTCGCCCCCACCGGTCCCCTGGCAATCTGTGCGGCGATAATCGAAACCCAAACAGGAGAACTCGATGAGTACTTTCAAAGAATGTGCGGCGTGTGCTGCAAAACCGGGGACACCCCATCTGTGTGAATCATGCCTTCATAATCGCAGTATGATTTTGGACATGGAGATGAAACTCGAAGAGGCAGAGTGCCAGCCGAAATCGGATGACCTGGTACACGAGACGACGATTAAGCACAAGTTCAAGCCCGGTGATGGCGTGACGTTCGCAAAAATGCTGAAGGCCAAGTCGCAAGGGCCGCCATGCCGGCTTGCGGTCGTCGAGATGCAGACTAACGGGGGCGCTGTGAGAGAACCCTTGATCTCGTATTGGTGTCGCATCCTGTTTTCCGCAGGCGATGACACCGATACGCAACGGTTTACGCGGAGCCACGTCCGAAACCTCTTCGGCTTGGAGCCGATACCGGAATCCGAACTCGTGGCCTATGAAACGAAGGAGAAGCCCGATGACCCCCAAACAGATTGACGCGATGGAAGCCGGCCTAGAGATCGACGAACTGGCTGCGAGGCTAGTGATGGGGTGGAATCGTTTAGATGTTGACGGCATGGCTGGTACGCCGTCCGTTAGTGGCTGGTATCACAGTGATGGGAGATTCATCCGAGACAACTTCCGTCCTTCCACCCACATCAAGCTAACCCAGATGTTATGGGCAATGTTGATACATCAAGGATGGCGAGTCAACATGGATCACGAAGACAATTGGATTGTATGGGCGTTAAACAAAGCGACGGACGTTTTGGTTGGCTCCGAAGCCCCCACGCTCGAACTCGCCATGACCAAGGCCGCGCTGAAAGCGGTCATGCTAGCATGATTTCGCTGGACAAGGAACTCAAGGTCTTCCGGCTGTTGCATGAGGGCAGACTCAGCCTGCGGTCGATCGGGATTTGTTGCGGGGTCGACCGCAACACGGTCGCGAAGTTGGCCGAACTCGACGGACCGCGACCGAGGAAGATCCAGCCACCGGGCAAGGGGCTTGCACCGCAGATCGTCGAGTCCTACGACTGCCTCGGCTGTGAGCGTGTGGTAAACCTGGACCCCTGCGTAATCTGCGCGGCGAAATTGGCCCGGGAACAGGGGTTGACAGCCCCAGGGGGGTCTGAGTCATAATGCCTTAATACAGCAGGGCATCTCCATTCGGTCCGGCCGGGCCTGATGGAGTGGTTGGAGCCCAGAGACGAGCAGGCCGTGTGGGGCCCACACACTCCACATGGTCTCGTTTCGTTTCTTGGGCGCCCTGCGGACGCGGGTGGGCCAGTGCCCGGCACGGTCCCATAAGCCGAGCCCGCCGGGTGCGACCCCCGGACCCGCCACTAGCCGAAGGGAGAACTCGTGCCAAGCAAACTCCGCTACCCCCTCATCATCGCCCTCATACTCACCGCCACGGCCGCCCTCGGCCAGACTGCCGTAATCACCGGGCCGGACAAAGCCGCGGCAGGATACCCCGTGCGGTTCGGCACAGGGGATTCTGAGGGCACGACGTACGAATGGAGCGTTGTCCCGGTCTGGGCCGCCCGGAGCCTGGCGCCCGACGAGAGGGACGGTCGAACCCTAGTGTTCGCCAACCCCAACAATGGGCCGTATGTGCTGGTCCTCGTTGTGGATCGGGGCCTGCCGAGTCAATCGGACGCGACGCACACGCTGACCCTCATCGATGGCGAACCCCAGCCACCCGTCCCACCGGTGCCCCCGCCCGTGGATCTGAGCGAGTACGTCCGACGCCTGACAGCCGAGGTCTCGGCCAAAGAGTCCGAGTTCCCGGAGGTGAGCCAACTTTTTTTCTCCCTCGCAGGACGAATCTCCAAGGGTGAACTCAGAGGTAGCGAGCAGATCTTCCCCGCAACAGCAGCGGCGCTTTTTGGGCCGGAAGGGAAGTCGCGTCAGAATTGGAAAACGTGGCATAAGGCGGTGATGACCCACTTGCGGGACGATCTGCACCTGGGGCTCGATGAGCAGTGGGCCGATGCTTACAAGACAATTGGGGAGGCGGTGAAGCGATGAAGACTGATAATGAAATCATCCAATTACTGTTTGATACAGGGCACCTAATCCATCCGTTTGGTAATAAACCAATAGTAGTTCCGGCAAACATGCTTGAATTACCATTGACAAGCACGATTGTCGAGACAGCCATTGACAGCTTCCAAGAGTTCAATGTCCTGTGTCTTGAGCCATTATGTCTGAAGCATCACTCGCGGCCAGCTAGGCTCCGCACCGGCATCGGCCCCGCGACCCGTGAACTCTTCGATCTACCCCGCTGCGGCTGCTGCGATTACGGCGAGAAAGTGCAACCGGCCACCGGTACCGGAAGCTGGAAGAGTTGCCACGAGATCGGCGACTTCCATGCGGCAACCGTCAAGATTGATGAATCCGGTATGCCGTCGTTTCTCCGGCCGGTATTCGACGAAGTGTGGGACCGCGTCGTAGCTGCCTACGAAGCACTGGGCCTGCGGTTCATCCGCACTGAGGACAAGGCGAACATCGACTTCTCGTTCGAGTCATGGTCGAGGGGATGGATCGGTCTGGCCATCGTAGGTCAAGGCGAGTCGTGCAGGAGCAACATCTGGTGCAAGTACCTATCAACGTATAAGCCATCGAACGTCGTGCGAGAGTGGTCGACGCTCATCATGCACGAACTGGGCCACAACGCCAGCCTCCAGCACACCCGCGGGGGCGTGATGAGCCCGAGCATTATTAACGGGTTGAAACCGACATGGAAGGGTGACCCATCGGAAAGCATTTTGAACAGAAAATATGGTGGTGAGCCCGTTACGCCTGAGCCGCCGACGCCTCCAGTACCTCCCCCAACACCGGGCAAGCGGTGGGCCATCACCCAATACTACCACCTGGACAAGGACGGCAAAACCATCACCGGAGAGCAGTGGGAGTCGAAGCCAAGGCCGGAGGTAGGTGGATGAATGAGACCCGAATCCCTAACCCCGATAAGTGTCGCAAGTGCCAAGGTACTTGGATCGGTTTCAGAATGACCTACATCAACGGTGAAGGCCCGTATTGCCCCGACTGTATGAAGCGTGGAATCATCCTGAAAGAAATCGTTGGAAAAGTTATGGTACCCGCATGAGCACCCCGGCCACTCGACGACGGCAACTCAATCATCGACGATGGCGGAGACGGCCACAATCACTAGAAGCTGAAGTAGCAAGAGACTACCGGGAAGTACCAAATTGGTGTGGACGTTTTCCTAGTAAAGGCGACCGCATGACCGACGACTACGACCTGGACGCCCGACTAACCCCGCCGCCCGCGGAAGAGTACACGGTGCCTGTTCGGTTCAGGTTTATCGGGGAGGAGGCGCCGAGGATTTGGACGGAGGATTGTGAGTGATGAAAGCTGCCCTCTATCGTTGCAAACACTGCAAACAGATACTCAAACGCAAGTCGTCGAAAGCGTGGATCAAGAGCTATTGCGACAGGGCCGGACGAGACGTTCACTTGGTACGAATGAAGGTGCCCGCATGACCATCCGCATCAACATCAAGGAAATCGTTGGCTTGCGGAGGCGGATTCGCGAGATCGACAGGTTGGACGTTGCGGAGATCGAGTGGCACCGGGATGGCGTACCGTTGTCGGCTCCAGCCGGGGCCGTCGCCGATTGGCTTCCCGAAATGGGCATCGTCATGTTCGCAAAGATATATATGATGGACGAGGATGAACTGAAGACCATCGGCTGTGACCACCGGCCGAGTGCAGTGTGCCTGGAACTTACTACCCAATACGAGAGGAAAGAGACCATGAACGAAGCAGAATTACTTACGACGATGGAACAGATGGCAAGCATGACCGCACAGGGGCGGCTCGCCACAGCGATCATGCGGGAAGTATACGGAGACACAGCCCCGTTCGATCCTGCGTTCTGGATGATGATCTTCGAACTCATCACCGAGTTGATTCAGAACTGCCCAGAAAGCTCAAGACGTGCCGTCAGGGTTGCCAATAAGCCGCGACGACGTGCAAGGCGAATCCTCAAGGCGAACGTCATGCGTCGCATGGGCGGCAAGCGAGCTTACCAGAAGGACGGCGGTGACGACGTCGTCAAGGCCATGCTCAAGTCAGGCAAGACCATCACGCCCGATGAGATGGAAGCCATGTACGTTGAGGCAGGATAATGGCCTTCAAGAAGATCCAAGCCTCGGTCGACGGGGCTATGGCCGACGTGACGCAAGCCATGGCCCCGATCAAACGTAGTGGCGAAAAGGTCGAAGGCATTATCGACGACGCTCAGGCCGCCGGTAAGATCGTCATCGACCTGAGTGAACTTGGCGGACTGATCGGCATGCTATTGGGCGACAAGCCTCGCATCAGCTTTGAACTACCCCCACCCCGCGCCGGCTGAACACGCAACACGAACAATGACATGCGGCCGGCGGCGCGGCGGGGAATGAAAGGCAAGGTGGAATGATGGACGCATCCTGTGTTGTGCTGGGCGTGATGTGGCTGTGGATCGTGTGCGACGCATCGCAATGCATCCGTATCGGATACCGTCGTCGCCGGCAACGTAGGGCCGAGTACGAGTTGTGCTGCCGAATAACACGTTCCATTTGCGGTCGAAAGCGAAAGTGAAGCGATGAGCATGGATACCGCAATCGCAAGCGTACTGTGCGTGGCCATCGTCGGGCTATCAGCACCCATAACGGTGGCGGTCGTCAAGTTGGTGCCGCGCCGGAGGGGACACAATCCCGGGTTTTGTACTTCGCATGCGAATGTGGTAGCCGAGGTAGAAACACTCAAGGCTATATCTGAGGAGCGCCAGACTACGATCCTGCACAGGCTTGAGCGGATCGAAGAGAAGCTAGACAAACTGAAGTAAACCTGCCCTGCCATCGCGGCGGGGAGTGCGAGGAGGAGAGTTAGATGGCTACACAAGAGGTCCTGCAAGATTATGGCACTCAACTTATGTTTGCCGATCACGCAACTGATTTTGCTGGACAGGCACCCGCCACGCCAGGCAACACTTTCATCGTGGGTTCGCCAACCAGTGTTCAGATGAATTTCTCGGTCATCGCAGCGGCAGCGGCGTGGGAATCTGCTAAGACAGCAACGCTTGCCAGGACCGGCACTGCATGGCCCCGTAAATGGGTTCTCGGTGCCGTGATGGAATCAACCGCAACGCCGGCGGCCGGCGGTACGTTTGATTTCTATTGGAATCCTTCACCTAGTCCAACTCCCGGCACAGGGAACAGCGGCGAAGCGTCGGGGCTAGATTCTGCCATCGCCATCACTCACTTGGAAGCCTTGATACCGATTGGCTTCCTAACGGTCAGGAACAACGTAATAAACAAGGATTCCGACATTGGCGTATTGTGGCTACCGTATCTCTACGGGTCACTAATTATGGTCAACAACACGAGTGTAGCAATGGTTGCTGATGGGGACGCAGACGAATGTTTTGCTACACTTACTCCAGTCATTGACGACCTACAGGCAGCAGCATGAGCCTCATCCGCCCATCCTACAAGCAAGGTTTCGCCCGCAACGCCGCGGAGTCTGAGCATCCCGGGTTGTGGACTAGGCTGCAAGGGGCATGGTTTGCGTCGCTCGGCGCCTCCGGATCTACTTTCTTTGACTGGGGCGGGCGAAGACTCGACGCTTCCCCCACCGGCACCATTACCTGGGCTCCCGGAAGACTCGGTTGGCAGTCCGAGCTGGGCACCAACGCGTACTGGAGCTTCCCGGAAATATCACTCGGCAAACGCTATACGCTATTAGCCACCGTCACTCGTCTCCAAGTATTCGGGCATTATTTGCTGCGGGGATTTGACATTAACCAGATGGGAATGTTTCTGCTTGATTCTCCCGAGCGGATCTACCAATATCTATCCGATGGGACAAATGTTAACATTAACATCAGCATTCCGGTTGGCGAGCCGATTCAAATTGGAATCACGCGAGAGGGAACATCGACCATCCAGTATTATCGCAACGGTGTAAACGTCGGGTCTGACAATTGTACTGACGTGGCGATGTCTGTGTCCCAAATGGGTGCGGTGGGGGCACGGCAGAATGCCATCCACATGACGGCGTGCTGGGATAGGGCATTGACTCCCAGCGAGATTGCGATCCAGTACGACGATCATCGTGCCCTCATCCGGCCTCGATCGCGCGTGATCGTCAAGACGCCGGCGGCGGGAGGCACCATCCTGCCTCAAATGATCCAACAGGGACTCTATATGGGGTCGGCCACATGAGAGTAGTCACAGCTGGGACGGCTGACATCAGCGTGGTGATCCGGATCATTGATTCGACGGACGGGACGCCCGAAACTGGGGTAACCGCGGCAACGGGCGGACTTGTTTTGGAATACCGTCGAGAGTTAGCGGTAAGTGTAAGCCTTGCAACGATCGTTGACTTAGGCGCGCTCACCACTGCCCACACGGACAAGGGAATCAAGCACATCGGGAACGGCTACTACAGATTGGATCTGGTCGACGCCGCTGTTGCAGCCGGAGTGACTGGCGTCTTGATTCACGGAGTAGCTACCGGCATGGTGGTGATCGGCGAGTACATTCAGCTCGTGACGTACGATCCGTTTGACGGCGTAAGGCTCGGGTTGACGGCGCTGCCTAATGCGGTTCCGGGAGCGGCTGGCGGTGGGTTTATTGCGGGCACAAACGCAGCGGTAACGATTACGTCGGCGGCTGGTGATGCTTTAACAATCAGCAGTACCGGCAGCAATGGAGACGGTGTATCGATCGCAGGCAACGGCAGCGGGGACGGGATGAAACTGGCGGCCGGTGCAACGGGACAGGGTATGAACGCCCTTGGCGGCGGGACAAGTGGTGCCGGAATTCGGGCTGCAGCGACCGCCGGTAACGGAATTAGTGCCGCAGGGTCGGGAGCAAACGGACATGGTATCTATGCGGCCGGTGGCAACCCGTCCGGGGCCGGCATGTACCTGTTGGGTGGCGAGAGCTACCACGGCCTGCGGTGTCTGGGTGGGGCTACGGCGGGCGACGGGATTCTCGCAGCCGGACAGACGGCCGGCGATGGCATGACGCTCGTAGGTGTCGGTGCAAGTCAGTACGACCTGAATGCGGACATCCAGGGCGACCTTGTGGGCACAGTCTCAATCGTTACGACTCTAACCAACCAAGTTATATCGGCGGCAGCAGCGACAAACCTCCAAGCCCAGTACGACGGTAGTACCGGGCTTCTTGGAGATACCTTCCCACTGCGACAAGACCAGGGGGCATCAATTTC